>Ga0307511_10002991_pt1 | contig 17493 bp, 7 predicted proteins | sample 13_EM_MG_FD_200266 | JGI IMG/M metagenome (GOLD analysis project Ga0307511, IMG submission 200266) | Populus trichocarpa ectomycorrhiza microbial communities from riparian zone in the Pacific Northwest, United States - 13_EM | ecosystem: Host-associated > Plants > Roots > Unclassified | place... | reverse complement strand
AAGATTGCATTGCTTCATCTATTGTTATGAAATTCGATCTAATCTTGATCTGATAACTATTTAACTCAATTTTTTAAATCAAAACAATATTGTTTTAATTGATTTTTTTTAAATCAAGCTTTATTTTAAAAAAAAAAAACTATTTACCAGTGTTAATCCATTAGACCTATGACCTAGACTTTAAACTGGTTATTTGTTTAGCAATGTGATGTTGAATGTTGTTGCAAAAGTATTTTTTAATTGAAAATATATCAAAGTAATATTTTCTTAATTATTTTATATATACATATCAAAATTATTGAAAAACACCTAAAAATATTTGTTACATTTCAAGAAAAAATCAATTTAGAAAGCATTTTGTAAAACAAATTGAACCACCAAAACATTCTAAATTTCTAGCCGAACCAAGTATCTTAACTCCGACTTCATCAAATAAATAGCAAAAAATAAAAACTAAGATAAACAAATATCTTATACATTAAATTCCCAATTGTTAAAGTTATAATTTATAAAGATTCTTGGATTTGAATTCAACAAATGATTTATATCATCTTATATCCAAATTCAATTATTCAACTTAGAATATGTTTGAGAATTATATTGGCCACACGTTTTCAAGAATTTTAAATTTTATTAATTACTTCTTTATATTTTAAATTTTTTTAATAAAAAATTAATTTTAAAAAATAAAAAATATTAATTAGATATATTTTTAAATAAAAAACAAATATCACGAAATTAACTGCACTTAACGGTATATTTCTACACTCACCCAATTTCAAATAAAAGATAGATCTTCTTGGGGGCATAAATGTAACAAAAGCAAAAGGAAACTATAGCAGTTAAAGCACACTTCAAGTTTCCACTACTTCTGTAATAAAGGAACAGAGACAAAGACAACCTCAACATCATCAAAGCTTACTCAACAAATCCTTCTCTTTCATGTTCTCCCATAAAAAAGACAACAAGATGCCACCGCCATTACTTCAAGGCCCTATTCACACTCTCCTGAAACCTCTCCTCCTCCTCCTCCTCCTCCTCACTCTCCCCCCCACCACCACCTCCCACACCTCTTCCACCACCACCCCTCCACCTCTGTCCACTTACCTATCCCAATGGCAACCCGCACGCGCTACTTACTACGCAGCATCCGATCCCCGGGACACAGTAGGAGGCGCGTGTGGATATGGGGACTTGGTTAAGGCGGGATATGGAATGGCAACTGTAGCATTGAGTGAATCAATGTTTGAACGTGGACAGATCTGTGGCGCGTGTTTTGAAATCAAATGTGTTGATGATTTGAGGTGGTGTATTCCTGGGACTTCTATTATTGTTTCTGTTACTAATTTTTGTGCTCCAAATTATGGGTTCCCTTCTGATGCTGGTGGAAAATGTAATACTCCAAATAAGCACTTTGTGCTGCCCATTGAATCTTTTGAAAAGATTGCCATTTGGAAGGCTGCTAATATGCCTGTTCAGTACAGAAGGTAAAATCCTGAAAACCCTTTTGGATTTTGTTGTTTTGTAAGTTGAGGTTAAGGTTTCATCCTAGCATGGTTAGGCATGCAGTTTGGAACACATTTAGTGCTTTAAAAGTTTGAGCTACGCGAGAGAGGATTTTTTGTTTTTTTGAAGAAATTTTGATGATTTGCTTGCCTAATTCTTTCAAGATTAGAAATTTGAGTGTCTAGTTTGTTAGTTTTCAATGACTTTGTCTGCTTTTACTTCTTTCTTTCTTTCTAACATGCGTTTAGCCATTGAAAGGAAGAGTGCCAATGGGCTAGATTTAGCAATTCCATGTTAATTGGTTTGTCTTTGTTAGTCTATTTCTTCTTTCAAAACTTGTTTCTCTCAGCCTCGGTTCCTTTGAGGATGAACTAGACTGACCATTTTGAGTTTATTGTATTTAGGTTCATTTTTTATAGCTTCCATTGAAAGATTAAACATTAGAAGTTGTTAATTGTAATTTTAGAAACAGGAAGGTTTCTTGTCATATCAAAAGAAGAACTTGGTGTAATCTTAGTAACTAAGCAAGTAGACTAGGGATGGACAATCTAAATTTATTGCTTTGTGTGTCCTGATCAGTGCTAATGTGCACCCGGTCTCCTGCAAACTTAGTCATGGCATCACTTGTGGGGATTTAATCAAGAGCACCTGTTTTGGCTTTGAAAATTCAAAGGGGTATTTACCCAACAGTATATGTTTTCTTTTGTATATGATACTGACAATTCCTTTGCCAAAACCCCTTTGTAAGTGTCTGAAAGCTTACAGTTAACTGGCATTAACTTAGAAAATATTTCTGTTCTTTTAATTGCTAGAGCAAAAGTAAGCTCAAGAACACAGCATTTATATATACTTGAATTATTCCAGAAATAAGTAGCCTTTACTTTCTTTTACTGATGGTACCGGATATATATCATTTAATCTGAAATCTAAATAAAGGTTCTTGAAGTTTGCTATTGTTGTTTTCAAATAATATTTTTTTCCCTTATCCTTAACTTGGTTGCGTTTGAACAGGATTAAGTGCAGAAAGGAAGGAGGGATTCGGTTTACAATCTCTGGGTCCGGTATCTTCCTTTCTGTGCTGATCAGCAATGTTGCAGGTGCTGGAGACGTAACTTCAGTGAGGATTAAAGGTTCAAGAACGGGTTGGCTTGATATGGGTAGGAACTGGGGCCAAAACTGGCATGTTAATGCTAATTTACAGAATCAAGCTCTCTCATTTGAGGTCACCAGTAGTGATAAGATGACTGTTCTTTCTTACACCGTTGCTCCCAAAGATTGGAGATTTGGACAAACCTTTGAAGGCAAGCAATTTGAGACTTGATGTACTGGCAAGAAAATAAAATGATAAATAGATGAGACCATTCTTTTCTTTTTTATTTCTATGTTGTGCTCTCCTGGTTGGGGGTGAAGGTGTATGGAGTGAGGGGTTATGTCAATTTTGGTGGAAGATGCATGAATCAGTGGGTTGTCTATGGTCCAAAGGACATAGTTTGAGATGATACTACATTGTTGTATGGTGGGTACACTAGACCCGAGAAACTGTGCACTCATGTGTATGATCGAAGATGATGAAGGATGACCCAACCTGGGTTTAAGTCTATGTTCTTGGACTTAGTTTCAGAAGATACTATGTTGTTGTAACATGCAACTTAAAACAATGTTAAATGATAAAAGTCTGCTGCTTTCTGCTACTCTGACCAACCCTGCCTATTTCTAGAATTATTTTGTCATTGTGATGGATTTGCCTTTTTATCTTGCTGAATTGGGTTTTATGGAGTAACAAATGGCGAGGTATGGCTAGAATTTGGGGTCTGGTGGGCTGGAAAAGGCCTTGACTTGTAGTGATCAACACTGCGAGGGTGGAGAGCCGAAGACCAGTAGTTTGGTGATGATGCTATTGCAAGTTGGATGACATGTGGTTTGGGTTTGCCTGGGTTGAATAGAAAAAGCTTATGTTATTAAAGGCAAATCTATCTTCTGGTTCCTATGTTTTTAGCAAATAGTTGTCTTACCTCAATGTGTCTTAGATTTGGTCAATTGGCATCAAAATTGAGAAAATGAGTTTACATTTAGACTCTTGATATCCCAGATGAGTTTCATGACTCGTTAGAGCTCTAGGCTTGTGTTTTATGTGGGCGTTGCCTTAAATTATATGACATGAACCATATAGTCGAGTGTGTAGACCCCGACCCATCATATGCCAATTTATTTCCTTAAAAAATTTCTTATGGTGTAAGAAAATATACTATTTTATAGGAGAATGGTCCTCTTCCCAGATGGGAAAAGAAGGAAGATCGTGGCAGTTGTCACATATCTTTATTGTTAGCAATGCCAGAGCCAGATGATGTTTCTCAAGGTTAGGTGGTTAACGTTACTGCCAATTTTCTTGTGTTTGATGGAATTCTTGATAGATATTTGGTCGTCCAACGTGTATATATGTCCTGGATCAAGAGTTCAATATTTCATAATTTCCCATTTAAAATATTAAGTAATATATCTTTGTATTAAGATGCAGATCAGATAGACCAGCGATTTCCTAAGACGAAGATGGAATGGGGATTCATTGAATCACTTTCCCATGACGCTTTTCGTGACCCTTCGAATGGCTTCCTGGTCAATGATCTTTGCATATTCGCAGTGGAGGTTTTTGCTATCAAAAGCTCTGGTAGTGTTGAGTCATTTATTCGTCAACGAACCTGAAACTGCTCTATACACTTAAGAGTGATAACTTTTCAGCTTTGGATAAGCATGCCTACTACTCTGAGGTTATTACTGTTGAAGGAAGAAACTGGTACATGTCGGACCAGTCATAAGACCTTAGGTAATGGGTCAACTCTGTGTTCCGCCAGCCTAAAACCTAGATGAGGTCGAGTCAGTAGAAAAGACAGGCTTTTTTTTTAAAAAAAATGTTGATTTAGTTTTTTAAAGAGCTTAGATAAACCTAGTTCATCCACCGAACTCTCTATCTATTTCCTGGACCGGTCACTGCTAGCCTGATCTTTTAACTATGTGTAAGACTACTGTAATCCTAAAGCACTATTCTCTTGCTTAGATCCGTCGTATCTGTCTCCCCTCTCCCTCTAATTTCATACTGAACTTCACCAGGAAGCTGCAGTTATCCCTAGGGAGATTCAAATGCATCAGGGACACACCTTTCTGTTTATCACAGCTTGGATGATTCAGAAACTCTTCGAAACAGGAGAAACTGTACACTAAATGTTTGCTTGCAGATAATTAAGGATTAAACAAACCGCTATCACAATGAAACAACAGATTTCTGGCAATGGTATATTAACTCTCACCATTTCATTTAACTTTCATGCAGTTGGGAATGAAAATTGGTTTAGTTCCAAACGCAAGGGGCGGGCTATCTAGTCAATGACTGTAAGATTATCGAAACAAAGCGCAATCTTGCATATGTGATAAAAGATTTCTCTATATATATATAAAAAAAATGATCTGCATCAACAGAAGTCACCAAGTCCTGTCAATCTCTGTTAGAAAAATACCAATATGAAGGTTTTAGTGCTTTATGCAATCAAAGCAAATTCCTTTTCTTTGGTGTGGACGCATATGGAGCATTTGAGCTCGTATTTGTTCTGTTTTTCTTATTTCTAGTTTTGTGGCATTGATTTTTGGTTCTATGTAACCTGGTAGAACTTCGGCAGCGTATTAGCACTACCCAGAAAAAAAAAATCAGAGATCAAAACTAAAACAAAGGTTGTTCAAATATGGTTCAATGCTTCTTCTTAAAAGAGATGTGTGGTTCGGACTGCAGCTAAACAGAGGCTAGTATAATTTCGAAGAAAAAGTATTTATGTGATGTTGTAACTTCACAAAGTAGATTTCTGGCGTTTTCTACCTGGTTTATAACTTCAGAGGCTAACATATTCCAGTTTCAGCAAATGGGACCATATCATTCATGAAGGAACAGGAGATTGAACCTTTCTTCTACAAGCTCATCACTACTACTCTATCACTGAACTACAAACACTCATGCACATGCATTGAAATTTAAACTTAAACGCCCAGGTAAACACACTCATCAATTGGGCTAAATCTAAGCTTGAGTTGTAGCAACTCTGCCAAATAGAAATACCTAACCAGAATTATTCAAGGCATAGGTTGTGAGTTTTAGTGAAACAACAAAACAAAGACAGATCGATATAGAGGATAACCTACATCAAGCATATGCTCCGCTAGGAATGCAAAACCAGATTAAACCATATTCAGAACAACCAATAAATGGAGAAGATAGAAGATGGATGCATCAAGCATAGACTTGGCTAAGATTGCCAAACAAGATCAACAATAAATTGGAGCAATAAATAATATAATTGTAACAATTAAGTGTTTTGTTTAAACGGTTTTCTTAATAGCAATCGAGAGAGTAAAATGCTTTAGGTTGAAATCCGACCCTGAAACAGTTAGGTCTGGCTGTTGAATTCAAATAAGTTATAGAGAGGTTGAATTTAAATAGGTAGGCAATCCAAATCACATATTTGGGAGCTGGAATGGGACAAAACAAGTGAACAAAGTGTAGACTACAAAGCTATACAACAACATTTGTTTATTTATTTTTAGTCACTGCAGACATAGCAGTAACCAGTAACAACTAGGCTCACATTTGAGTGACCAGATAGGCATTCTTGTAAACTGAAAGCAACTAGTATCTTCTTGTTCTAATTTTAAGAACATTGTCAACTTGTAATGATAAAAATGCAACACAAGGGGGCATTTAGAAAGCCAGCATAAAAGGTTTCTCCAGAGAATTGGTAAATGAATAATAAGGGAAAGGAAGAATACCAAATACGTTTATAAGATAGCTCTGAAACCATGTACACAACATACAACTCCATTACTAAGAAAAGCACACTCAAATCAAAGAAGAGTCGGTTAACAGAGCTTTAATTGCTGGTAGTGCCAAAAAAACCATCTATTTACTTTCCATACAAATCTTTCATGTCTGTAATGGCCATAGAATACATGTATTGAGAGTATTCAATATTCATTCACCTTAAAAAGAGAAATAAGAAAAAATGAATCTCAACATGTAAGTAATAGTACAAAAACTTACTCCTGAGTTAATCTAAAGGCAAAAGATACAAACCTGGAACAGATTAAAGATGCAATACAAGAAGAAAAATCAGCCTCCTGTGTTTGTTGATCTACTACTCTAGATTAGTTCCGTAAAGTCTTTTTGTCTTTCCAGTGTGGGCTGTTCAGTTTTATTCAAATTCAAAACTATGAAGATCCAAGCTTCTGATGAGATTCAATAAGCAATGCATTTAACAGAATATGAACAGCAGCTTCATAAACAGTTCCATCATAATGCATCCCATCAATTGTACACCGCGGTCCACAATTCCAACTCAACGATTGAATATCCAACAACAGAAGAGGACCACCATATCTGCGCAAGAGCCTACTATTATGCAGTGCACTATCATAAGCACGACACATTTCATCATTCATCTTCTCCCTCTTCTCCTCTGTATTCAACATCCCATTTATCAAAATTGGCATCCCAAGCCAAAACAGATGAGGAGATCTAACAGACACAGAACCCGTCACAGGCCCATCCGTATCCAATTCTGGTGAAAACGGTAACAAGGAAACCACTGAACTCCTCAAATTCTCCAATGCAACATCATAATCCGATGCGTTGTTCACATGAAGCATATGCCACAACCCTGCTCCCATCACCAAAACATCAGGGTAAGTTCTATTCTGCTTAAACCCCATCATCAAACTCGTTAAATTAACAACATACGGAGCCCAAACAAAATCCAATTTCATACCAATCTCATCCACAACAATCTCATAATCACTATGCTTCTTATACAAATCCCCCTTAATCATTCCCATCCTTTTCTCATCTAAAATCAAACTTAACAAAGATTGCACAGTCAACCGCGCTTGCGAATCCCCTGCCACAACAACCCATGACCCATTAAGCAAATCCTTAACATCTCCCCTCCCCAACTTCTCAAAATCACAACCTTTCACCTTCCCATTTTTAGACCAATCCCATATCTTGTCATAATCAACAGTACCATCACCACTACTACTAATAATACGAGGTTTAACATCCCAAACAACTTCATTAACTAAATTAATACAAGAATCCTCACGATTATCATAAACAACAACAGATTTAACTGAACTAACAAAATCAGAAACAGAAGGGAAATAAGGAGTCAAATGAACACCTACCGCAAGTGTAATGAAAAGGGCACCACTGAAAAACAACATCCTGTTTCGGCTTAAATGATAACCTGCCATTCCCATTGGCACAAATAACACCACACAAGCTGCCAATACTCCAATTTGTACACCACCTAACATAATTAGCATAAAATTTTGGTCTTTTTACTCTCTCTCTCTGTTTTTTTCCTCTCAGATCATTGATTCCATGGTTTGCCAATGTTTCTTGAATGGAAAAAGAAATGGAGAAGTGGGTTTTTTCTTTATTGTTTAATGGGTTTGTTTTGGTTTTTGTTGCTGTTGTTGGTGCCTTGGTGGTAAAGACCAAGTGATTTGGTGTGGGAAGATTTGTGAATGGTTAATGAAGGGAAAAGCAATGTTTTTTGGTTTATTGATGTGAATGGGACAACAACAGTCTTATTTAGTTTTTCAGAAAATTTACTTTGGTTGTTAGTTATTGAATGTGAAGAAGGAATGGTTTATTATTTTAAAAATATTAAATTTCTAAAATAGTTACAAAAAAAATTATTTTATTTCTTTATTTATATCTTTTCCACCAAATATCATACTTCAAAACAAATTTATTTTATATTTTCTAAATTAAACATATTTATAATTTTTCTATATAGTCTAGAACATTATCCAAACAAGTTAGGGGATTAAGTTAATAGGGGCAAGAAAATCATAATGGGCATTGTTATAATTCAATGACTATATTTTATCCAAATTCATTAATCCTTGAATTATGGGAATAATTAGTGTATTTTTTTTTATATAAAAAAGGAAATTCATTGTACCAACTAATTTAATTATACTGGTCAACATCAACTTAATGAGTGCCCCAGGCTCTTTTTTTTTGGATTTATCAATAATTATATTTTCTTTTAAAATTTATCTCCAATAATTTAAGAATATTAAATGCCTTGTATTTCATTCACTTATTGAATCACATGTATTAATTAAAATTTAGACTCAATAGTCAATACATTGATCTAATTAAAAATAATTTATTTTAGATTAGGCTAAAATGACCCATAAAAAAACAATTTTCTCCTGTAATAAACAAAAACTTACTAAAAACTTGAAATCATACCTTAATAATTACTAAATAACAACAACATCAATCATTAATACTTGCAATTATACATTACAATTTTATTTTATTTTTATATTAGCACAAAAATAATTTTTTAAAATAATTTTGTAATTTTTATATAGTATAATTGTTAGATCTGATATAAGACTTAACTCGATTTAAAACTTAAATTTAACTTGATCGGATCTCATCTGATAAATGTAAAAAATAGTTTAAAATAAATTTTGCATCTTAGATTCTTATATTTTTATATAGTCCAAAATTCGACAGGCCTCGGGATGTAAAAATAAAATAAAATTATATGGCCAAGTTGGGCCTTCAGATAGTTTGGGATAAGAGACGGGCTTTCAAGTTTCAGATAGTTGAAACTTGAAAGAGAAGAACTCGAGTCAGACTCAGAACAACCAAGGAAGCAAGCAGAAACCGAGATGATGGAGGCAAAGAAATACGTATGGGAAGGAGCAATTCCATTACAAATTCATCTCCATGAATCAGAAATAACAAGCCTTCCACCACCATCTCCAGCATTAATCTTAGCACCTAGAATTGGTTACTTACCTCTGCTTCTTCCTCTTATTAAGCCTTACTTCTCTTCTACTCTCCCTCCTGGACAAGACACTATTTGGTTTGATTACAAAGGATTGCCTCTAAAATGGTAATTATTATAAGGATTTTGTGTGTTCTTCATTTTATTTTATTTTTTTGCTTTTTTTGAGTTGATTGAAGGGTGATAAAGAGACCCTTTTGAGAGAAGTTTTTTTTTTATTGATTTAGTTATTATTAGCTCTAACCCACTATTTTGTTTGCTTATTTTGTTGATTTAAGTGAAATAAAGAGCCCCTTTTGTGAGAAGTTGGTTTTTCGATTGTAGAGATTATTGTAGCTAATGGGTTTGGGAATTGTTCATTGGACTGAAATAAGGAAACTCAATTGGCAGAAAGTTGGTTTCTTTTGATTGATTTGGCTAATGGGTGTTTGTGAAATTTTTGCAGGTATATACCAACTGGGGTGCTTTTTGATCTTCTATGTGCACAACCTGAAAGGCCTTGGAATTTGACGGTATGAGTCTTTTTTTTTCTTTTTTTTTTTACTGTTAGTTTGAGTGGGAAATTAGTATTAGGTAATTTAGGTAATTTAGGTTGATTGGATTGGCTTTTGTGCTGTTCGAGTTTTAGAAAGTGTGGAACTTTGAAGTTGGGAGATTAACTCATTGGTTATTAGCTTGTTTATGAAGAAAATTGTGTGGTTGATTGAGTTGAGTATTATTGATTGACAATGGGATTTCAACTGTAGTACTTTCACTCAAAGGTTTGAAGACCTTGGGAAAAAAAAAATTAATCTTGCAATTGAATTTCATATATAAATACGTGTTGTTTAGGATTCAGCTTTAGGACCTGCATTGCATTTAGGGGGTTTCAATTATTCTTTGCAATGTGGCCATCCCATGTTGATTCTTGTGTGTTTTCCCCCTTTTTGTCTCTACCATGATTGAACTTTGAAAACTATTTTTTGTTGAGATGCACTGTGTTTGGTCAGCATGGCTTTGTTAAGGGGATCACATCATCAACTTGTTGCTTCATAGTTTCTTGTCTTGCTTTGGTGCATCTTATTGCTTGGATTTCTATGAAAAAGATGTTCCTTATTATGTGTCTGCCCTTTGCCTCTCTTCATTTTGCTGTAATCTGGCTTCTTTTTTAACAAATTTGGTTTTCTATATTCCTTTTAAGTGCCACATTTTTGGTCTATGTATCAAATTGTCTGTACATCGTTGGTTGCTTTTGAAGACTTCTTTTGCTGTCATTGGCCCTTATGACTGGTTTAGAATTTATACTCTGGTCTGTTTGTAAGTAGTTTCCTAGTGCTAATTGTCTTTGCTATCATAGTTTGGTGTGTGACTAACCATTCTCTCTTTGACCATTTAGTTCTTGTACTGATTTTCTTAATTAATAATAATGATTTTATTCATCAAATAAAAAGAAAAGGTTGCTCGTTTTCCTTTTGTTGTGCGATTATTTTATGAATTATTAATTTTCAGTATTTGGTTCTATTTCTGCAGGTACATTTTAGAGGTTATCCTAGTAATTTGTTGATTCCTTGCGAAGGTGAAGAGTCTGTAAAGTGGAGCTTTATTAATTCACTGAAAGAGGTTAGTATACCACTCCTGTATAATGATATATTTATGAAGCCTGTTATCTATTCATGCAAGTTGCAGTGCCTTCTTCCAAGAAAACAATCGTCATTGGTCACTGAGCACCAATCACATTTCATTTCACTAGTTTTTAAATTGTTGAAATTTGAAACTACCTTATAGTTTGGTTTTTAGCTGCTGCTTTTTTGGGATCTGTACTATTAATTAAAACCAAATTGAATCTATTTCCCTTGTTTCTGTTGAACTAGATACTTCCTCACATCCTTTTTGTCGAGGTACAGCCATGTTTAAGCTTGGTTTGGTGTCTTCAGAAACTAGTGGAGCTAAACTTATAGACAGGGAGAGCTATAGATTTTTAATAAATATTTTTTATCACTATAATTTGATTCACATGACCACCAACCATTGTTCGTGGAGTGCCAAGTGTAAACTATCTGTAAATTGTGTTTTGAACTCTTTATTAACCGAAAGATGAGTAGTGTAAATTAACATGTAACCAAGCAAAATCAGAAAAGAAAAGGATTATATTATTTGCTATTACATCTGTACTGTTTTCTGCATGCACAAGAATATAGCCATCTTCTTTATTAAGTCGAAGACAAGTTATTATCAAGAAGAAAAGATTTGCAAAAGAAACCACTAGTTTTTTAATCTAGCATATCATCTCTATAAAACCTGAGCTGTATTCAGAATCCTCCTTATTGGATGTATATCTGGTAATGTTTTATATATTTTAATTCATGCTCTTTTTTCTTTGATCATAACCGGTAATATTGTTAGATTTAGGGTCTAGAAGTAAAATTTCTTAACTGTATTTGGTTATGCTACAGGCAGATTACATTATCAATGGAAATTGCAAGAATGTTATGCACATGTCTCAATCTGATCAAGTGGAGCTGTGGCATTCTGTCATGGATGGTATGTCGGTCTGTTAAGCAGTGTGTCTTATACTTTGTAATGCTCTGTCAAGTGGAGCTGTGGCACTCTGTTTTGCAATGTGTCTTATACTTTGTAATGGAACAAAGTGGACTTTCTATAAGTTCTTTGGGTTCCTATTAGCTTCATCCTTTCACATTAGTCCTTGTTTATCTATCTTTTGGCCATTGATTACCAGGGCTGCAATTTCAATTTGTTATAGCCTTTTGTGTTCTTATCTGAAAGCTGCACTTCTTTGCAGGTAATTTGGAGAAATATATACGTGCATCTTCAAAGCTTAAACTTGGAACAGTCACCACTGATGAGGCAGATATGGTTGGGCAAGTGAAGGCAGGTTAGCAAAATCAATACTTAATTTACAGAGTTCAATGTAGGTATCTGAATTTAGTGGAACTAAGAATATGTAAATAAGCTCTTGATCGTTGTTCATTATTAAGCTTGTGGATAAAGGTGCATTGGGAAGTGGATGGGAATATGAATATCTTCTTGCATACATTATTCTGAGAATTATCTTATCAATTCATCACTTAAACGTAGTGTGCTCTGAAGGCATCTCACCTTGACCATGGCAATTTACTCACATGTAAAATATTTGTATGTTAAAACTTAAAAGAAATGTATTTACAGTCTATTAAACTTACCAGAAAGAAATGAAGCCAAACAATTTTAAGATATGAGAAGAAATGTGGAAGGCAATAACTCATTTGTTATGTATGCTGCAAAAGAATTTGCACATCCATCCATGCATCACATGCATTCCTGGTTTTAAATTCCCGTTTAACTTCAAATCTTGAGACATTTTATAGATGTCGGACAGCAATCTTGATATATTTTTTTAAAATTTCTTTTTTAACCTCTGATTTCACATTATTGGGCTAAAAAGGTTAAAATTTTACTTTCAGTTATGCAAATATATTTCTTGTTTCTCTTGCCTCTATTGAATTTTGATTGTGATATTGTCATAACTATTTTCAGGTAAAATTCCAGTTAGATTGTATGTTTGGAGTGTTAATGAGGATTTTGAAGATCTGGAAGATGCACCAGAAGTTGATAACTGGGATCAAATTTCTTATATAAATCGTCCTCTTGAAATTCACAAACAAGGTAAGCCATGCTCCCTAGTCTGTTGTGATGATTCTGCTAATTTTGAATGTAATGACTTCTGCTGATTTGTCAGACCTTTTTCCTACTGCATCACAGGATACAACAAGCGTAGAAATATGATGATAGTTAGAAATGATTGATGTCCTTGAACAGTAAGCCTAAACATACAATGAATCTGCAAGAATCAAGCATATGTTAACAGTTTGTCTACATTAACTCCCAGATTATTTTGAGCCCTTATAATCCCATGACTCACTTTCTTGGTTAGTCGACAGCTGAAATAATTTCCAAGAACCTTCATTGTTGATTGAAATGATCAGAAATAACCCCTCTTATAGTGGTCCCTGTATTTCTGTGTGATCACTGTTTCCATATGTGTGGCGGGGAGACATTTCTGAGGTCTAAGAATTTCCTTTAAACCATAATAATGTTTAGAAGCTTCAAGCTTATAACCCTGTTTGTTTTTGCGTTTCAAAAGCTTGTAACCATAATTTTTTTGGTGTTTTTAGATCATTTTGATGTGCTGATGTCAAAAATGATTTTTAAAAAATAAAAAAGATATTATTTTGATACATTTTCGAGTGAAAAGCACTTTGAAAAGTAATTACACTTTGTTACTTTGTTGTCATGGTTGCTTATTTTTACAATGACCTTGAATCTTCTATTTCATGTGCTGCAAAGAGATGGTGACTTTCAGTGTCTTCTAGACTACATTTTTTTCATTTTTCTTGCACTGCAGGAAAACATTTCACCCTTCACGATGCACTGAAAAATCTCCTGCCAGAATTTTTTGGGGGCAAATCCTTGATCAATGATGAACCATGCATAGAAGAAGGTGAAGATGTACAGAAGGTTTCATCAGAAGATGCAGGCAGCAGTACAGGAGCTGAAGAGGGGAAAGAAATCTTTAACCAACCCGTGGAGTCTTGCTGCAACGATGCTGAAATTAAACTCGTCCGCATCCAAGGGATTGAACCAAAGATGGAAATACCTTTCTCTTGGGTGGTGAACAGCCTAAAGAATCCTGAGCACTTTCTTCATATCTGTGTTTGTGTCAAAGTTCCAAATGTAAATGCTGCATGATAAGAATCCTTTTTTTTTTTCCATTGAACATTTTTATAGCTTGCAATTTGAGCGAGCTCTACTCTTTTAAATTCAACCTCCAAAGAATGCAGTTGTATATAATTGTACAGGCAGTCACATTGGTAAATACGTTATGTCACATTTGCAATTCTTCTTTTAATTCTGTTCATTTCTTTCAAAATTCAATGTCATCGTGGGAGATAAAATCAGAGCTGTGATACATGACAACACAAAGAGAAGAATTAATCGAGAGAGAGAGAGAGAGAGATTATGGAAGGGGGTAGTGTCACATATCAGGTCCCTGAGATAAAAAAAAAAAGTTCAAATCGATCTCTATCTTTCCACACATCAGATCCCAGAGAAAAAAGTTTTTTAACTAATCAGGCAACAAAAACAATCAATTCTAACGTGGCCTTCTATACTAAAATCTACTTGTAACGAAAAATATGACTATTTCTGCATCCAGTATGAGTAACTATTAAACGATACATGATAACGGTGCACGCTAGAAAATACAAGTGAATCCATCAAATGAGAGGAGACAGTTATGGTAATCAATGTCATGGGCATCGCTTGGGGGTTTGGACATGGAAACAGCATAATTTTTGTAAGGATTTGGATGAGCTAATCCTAGGAATACCTCTGAGGAAAAGATATCAATGGAGGAAACTTCAATTCAATGGGCACATGGAACCAATAAAAATTGTTTGAGGACCTTCAATCAGTCTTAGCAAAACCTGCTTGGACAAGATGCAAGGACAAGATTGAAGAACCTGGAGAGAAAAAAAAGCTGTCTTTTTCAGGTGTGTTTCTCAAAAATGTTAGAAAACCATCACTCTCATTTTTCTCCCGGGAAAAGAAAGCAGCACCACCAACCACAACCAATGATTATAAACTCAAGACTAATCCATTACCAGCTTTGGAGGCCATCCCCTTCGACCCCACAGCATTCACCAACTCAACCTGAACTCATCAGTGAGGTCTGAGTTTAAAACATACATTGACGCAGCCTGAACTTGATAATTAAGATTTAAAGGTAAAAATTAGGAAGACAGAAAAGGAAAAGGGTCTGAGAAACCCTAAACGCTGTCATAAATCTCATTTAAAGAAAACTCATCAGCGAGGTCTGAGTATAATATATAATTTCGCAGGGCAGGAACAGTAGGTATATTGGCCGCATAACAAAATGGAGTCCTTTGTTCCACTCCAGGCAAAGAGCTGTACATACCCCCAACCTGAGATAATTGCAAACAGCATCTGTGCATTTCACTGCCAAACAATTCCCTTCTGCGCTCCCCCTAGGGTGTGGCAGAGACTCAGCTCAAATATCCTAGCATTGAGGAGAAAAATGGTGGGCAAATAAGTAGTGCTGCGTGCTAATGTTCTTTCCATCTAAAACAAGATGTAGAATAACAATAAACAAAAAAAGGTACCAACAAGGATCGAGCAGAAATACATTGTCAGGCTTGAATTTACAAACAACAAGCCTGTAACACAGATGGAAACAACAGAAAAAAAAATAACAAATATAAATAACGTTATAAATTTGTTAAGAAGTATCTCAAACATTTACGGAATTAAATATTTTTTAGTAATATAATATCCCATGTAGCCCAATTCTTGTAATATACATTTTCTCTCTCTATATTCTCTGATTTCAACTCTTTTGATAGACTGCAAAATATCCTCTGGTAGAGGGAGATAATTGGCATCAAATGGAATAATGGATGATCAAAGTTGGACAGAGTCATATCAAGTGACAAGTATGAACGAGAGTGATGGTTTTTTCTGACATCTGAAAGCAATTTTTTCAACGTAATGTTACGGAGTCAAGTAGCATTCACTGGTGATAGATTAGTCCTTAAAGCAACTAAATTTGGCTTGGTTAGGGAGGAGATGGTGATCCAGCTTGACGACGTCCACATTTGGTTGACCAACTGTATCTATCCATATGTCATCTCTTCCATACATGCTAGGAGCCTGGACTCATTAGAGGAAAGCACTCAGTGCCAGAATGAATTGTCACGTTCAAAGTATAAAGGGATCTAGCTAGGGCTGCTAGTATATATCAGGGGCCAGATAAAATCATGCCATTAAATGTAGAGACAAGCTCCTGGCAATGGTACCCACCATGGAAGTACCCTTCCAAGATTTCTGAGATTTGAGATTAATGGAGGCGTGTATGGTTGAGGATGAAGCAACTTATACCTGTTCGTCAGGAAGAGCAATGCGATGTTTTGTAGCATCTTCCATAGGCATGTGGACGTGAAGCTTTTGAAGGATATATCATCCCTTCTCCTTCACATGCCCATTCTATCTATGATCTTAGGGTTGTGAGAAGTTCCATCGGAGAGACCCACATGTCCCTAGCTAGTTGTCCCCTACTCCAACGTTAAAAAAAAGTCTCCTCCGTTTCTCACAGAGAGATCATTCGCTTGGTCCAATAAATTATTCAAAGACCAATCCAAAGGCTTTAGGATTATGTCCATCCTGCCCAAATGGGCGAACCCCATGACATATTGATTGGTACAAGTCAAGACTTATGTTGTGATAGGAAAACCGTATTTAAAAAAATTTTAATCTTATTTTATTTAAAATAATTTTTTTTATATTTTTAGATAGTTTTGATACGCCGGTATCAAAAATAATTTTTAAAAAATTAAAAAAAACTTTATTTTAATACATTTTTAAATAAAAAATACTTTGAACCTCCACCACTATCACAATCTTAAACATGTCATGTCATTAGATGGTATTTGAGAATATAATAAGCAATAATTATTGTTTTTTAAAGTATTTTTCATTCAAGAATATATTAAAACATTAATTAAATACAATTTCAAGCAAAATCCAATCTCGATCACAAGATAAAATTACTGTATGAGAATCTTTGTAACCAAATGCATAAAACAATAAAGAGAGAGAAGTAGGAGCACTAGTACAAGAACTAGAAGACAAATGTTCATGTGAAGTTGGAAATTAAGGATAACTTTAGCAATCCACGCATGGATCATAATAAGAATCTCGACTGGACATGTTCGGTTCTTGTCATGGTGGACTAGCAGCTAATATATATGTTGGTTGGTGTCTAGCTTCCATACACTAACACTCAATAATTGAGCTAGCGAGATAATGCTTACTTAACAGTAATGAATTAATCCTTATTAGCGTTAAGTGCCCAAATTAAGACGTGGCTTTCCATCTTTATAGTTGTTGGAACCTCGCATCACTTTGTTAGGTGAATACAGCACCAAGCAATTTGAGAAACATATAGAATAAAGCTACTAGATTTGGTTTAGTCCATGGCTCGTGACAAGATTTAGATCACGAGTTGTTGGATAAATTAATTCTTATTTTAATATTTATTTTTTAAAATTAAATTAAAATAATATTATTTAAAAAACAAATCAAG
>Ga0307511_10002990_pt1 | contig 17497 bp, 11 predicted proteins | sample 13_EM_MG_FD_200266 | JGI IMG/M metagenome (GOLD analysis project Ga0307511, IMG submission 200266) | Populus trichocarpa ectomycorrhiza microbial communities from riparian zone in the Pacific Northwest, United States - 13_EM | ecosystem: Host-associated > Plants > Roots > Unclassified | place... | reverse complement strand
GCACCGAAACCATCCACCAACTCACCATCGGCCGCGAGCTCACAGGCGTTAACGCCTTCTGAGCCAGCCGTATCCGCAATCGCCCTACCCGCGCAGCGGCACGAACTTCACCAGGCGCGTCGGTGCTACGACATACCGAATGCGACGACATGCCAGTCGGAGCATCGGTATGCCGTAGCACCGACGCGGTGTGACAGAGCGACAACAACAGGCCTTGACGGCACTGGCTCTCTGTGACGCCCCATACGCCATTCACCTCCCGTTCAGACAACGCCCAGCGCCAACAACACCAGCAACCCCAACACGTTGAAGATCCATTCCCTGCGAGTCAGTCCCAGCGCATTCATATCCGCAATCTCCATCCCATCCGATGGAGACATTACGCAGCGCGCCGAAGCCCTTCCCAGGGCGCAAAAATGGCACCGCGCCCAGGAATTATGATGAAAAGTGGCACAGCGTCGGCGCGCCTTTAACCCGCGCTCCCCAACCTGTAGCCTATGGCCATGAAACGCATGGTCGCCATCGTCGAAGACGAGCCCGCAATCCGTGACAACTATGCCGCGGCATTCACACGCGAAGGCTATGTAGTACGCGCCTACGCCAACCGGTCGCAGGCCATGACCGCCTTCGCGTCCCGTCTGCCCGACCTCGCTGTCATCGACATTTCCCTCGAGGAGGAGCCTGAAGGCGGTTTCGAGTTGTGCCGTCAGCTCCGGGCCCTGTCACCCGAGCTGCCGATCATTTTCCTCACGGCCCGCGACAGCGAGCTCGACGCCGTGTCTGGACTGCGTCTCGGCGCCGATGATTTCCTGACAAAGGATCTGAGCCTCGCGCATCTCATCGCGCGCGTGAATGCCCTGTTCCGCAGGGTCGATGCATTGCGGCGTCCCGCGGAAGCCTCCCAGATCGTAAGGCGCGGGCCACTCACACTGGACGCGGAACGAATGCAGGTGGAATGGGAGGGCCAAGTCGTCCTCCTTTCGTTGACGGAGTTTTGGATCGTGTACGCCCTGGCCCGCCACCCTGGCCACGTCAAGAACCGCCAGCAACTCATGGACGCGGCCAACGTCGTGCTGGATGACAACACCATCACCTCGCACGTCAAACGCATCCGCCGCAAATTCCAGAGCATCGATCCGAAATTCGACGCGGTTCAGACCGTCTACGGCATGGGCTACAGATGGGTCGACTGAGCATTTAGACAGCGAGTAGCGGACACCGTCCGCGCTCAGCGTCCATTTCCGCTCGCCGCAGCATGTCCATTCGAATCAAACTCCTGCTGCTCGGTCTCTTCACGCTCGTTCTGCCGTGGGCCGGCTGTCGCTATGCGCGCGAAATGGAGTCCGCGCTGCGCGAGGGCGAGCAGACTTCCCTGCTCTCGGTCGCACAGACCATCGCCTCGTCGCTGCAAGGCCGCAGCGATCTCCTCTACCGCCAACCTCCCCACGTCGAAGATCCGGAAACGCCGCCCGCAACGGATGACGACCAGGTCGCCGCGGCCCGGCGCGAGCCGAAACCCAGTCCCTATGACCTGCGCCCGATCCTGCTCTCCTCTCAGCCTTTTCTCGACGGCTACGTGGAAGAATGGCCGCAGAACAAGACCGCCTGGCGCTACTTCGCGCGCGATCAACACCAGTTCGGCATCCTGACCGGCGTATTTGAGCGGATGCTGTACGTGATGCTCGATGTGCGCGATGAGCATCTTGTCTTCGACACACTGGGTGCGAGTCCCCTGGATCCGAGCACGTTTGGCGACCGAATCTGGATTGGTTTCGAGGGACCGGACGGCCGCGAGCGCCAGGTCTTCATCGCCGCTACGGGTCCAGGCTCCGTCACCGCCCGACGCATCGAGACAGGTGAGTACGGCCAGCTCACCGCGGTAAGCGAGCCGCGGATCCTCGGCGCCCTGCAATCAACCCCGCGCGGCTACCGCCTGGAGCTGCGAATTCCCCTGTCAATGTTGGGCGAGCGCTTCGGTGTGCTGATCGATGACCGCGATCAACGCGGAGCGGACCCGGTCAGCTACGGCACTCTGCGCAGCGACGATCTGCATACGGTCGGCCGGTTGATAGTGGCGTCGCCTGAACTGACCACCTATCTCAAACAATTCAGACAACCGGGCTTGCGCTTGGCCGTGGCCGCACCGGAAGGACGCTTGCTCGCCCAGGTGGATTCGCTGTCGGAAGCCCACGTATTTGCACCGGAGCGAGGGATTCTGGCCCAGTTCTACCGCCGCTTCGTCGACCGTCCCGGCACGCGGCGGGTCATCGATTCCGCGGCAGACATCTATGACCGGGAACGCAGGCAGATCATCGGCTCACTGCAGGTCTCGCAGACGGAGGATCGCTGGCTCATATTGCGCGACCGGGCTCTGACCCACATGTTGAATCTGACCTTGCTCGTCAGCGCTATCGCAGTCACCGCGACATTCATATTCGCGGCGTCGCTCGCAGTAAGACTGTCGAGACTGCGCGCCGCGAGCGAGTCAGCCCTGACCCGCGAAGGACTGGTGACCACATTTCCCGAGACTGACGCTTCCGATGAGCTCGGCGATGTGGCCCGCGGATTCTCGACGCTGCTGCATCGCTTGAACGAGTACACCGGCTACCTGCGCACACTCGCAGGCAAGCTCGCTCATGAGATACGCACGCCGCTGACCATCGTTCGCTCGTCGCTGGAGAACATGGAGTCCGAGGGGGTGTCCTCCTCGGCTGGCGTTTACCTCGAGCGGGCCCGCCAAGGCAGCGAGCGACTGAATGGCATCCTGATAGCCATGGGCGCGGCGAGCCGCGTGGAAGAAGCCATCAGCAACGCGGAGCGCACGCGCTTCGATCTAGTCCCTGTGGTGCAGTCAGCCGCTGATGCTTATCGCATCGCGTTCCCGGAGCGAGCTTTTGCGACCGACGTTCCTGCAGAGGCAGTCGAGCTCGAAGGAGCGCCTGACCTGGTTGTCCAGATGCTGGACAAGCTGGTTGATAACGCAGTGGATTTCAGCCCGGCGGGTGCGACGATCATCCTACGCGTGCGTCTCGAGCAGCACGCGGCCGTAGTGGAGGTCGACAACCCCGGACCACCGCTATCGGCAGGTACCAGCGCCCACCTGTTCGAGTCCCTGTGGCAGTCGCGCACTGATTCCGACAGCCGTCCTCATTTCGGGCTCGGGCTTTACATAGTTCGCTTGATCGCCGAATTCCATCGCGGCGAGGCGGCCGCCAGCAGCCTGCCTGGCGACAGTGGCGCCCGCTTCACCATTCGACTGGCACGTTGACGCTTCGCGCCACCCGGCGCGACATTCACTCACATTCAGCCAAAATGGCGCTAATCAAATGTCGATGTCCGTTAAAAACTACATGGAAAGTTCATCTGAAGGGCGTACACTTTGTCCCCAGTAGACTGGATTTCGGCATCGTAACTAGTGGATTTTTCGGCAGTTTGCCGACGTGGCATTGTCTTTGCTTCGAAAATCGCCGCCGGCTGCGCGCCACCAACTGATGTAAACAGATCACAACTGGAGGAATAAAGAGAAGAAAACTCGGGGAATCGACGCGGGCACGGGTAACGGCAATCGCGAACTTGTTGTGGTTGTCAGGAACGATCGAAACGCGTGAATTGACACGCGGGCCATGCAATTGAAAGCCGGCGTTTGGGCGCCAACGTTTCAGCCGCAAAGCATAGATGCTCGTGACGACGCGACACGCCGGTGTGCATACAGGGGCGACTTTCGGATGAATTTTTGCCCGCGCCCGGCCGGAGCTGACAGCGATCCACCGAGTCGTCCTGGGAAGCAAGTTAAAGCCCCACCGTAGCGATGCAGTGGGGCTTTTTTCTTTTTGTCTGGGCGAAAATGGCCGGAGGCCATTTTCGCGGACTCAACGCCAGCGCTTCGATTGGCGCCGGGCAAAAAGCGTGGTTTTTGCCCGGAAGGACAGCTGAGGCGGGCGTTCTTTTGGATTCAGCCGAGACCCAGGTATCCCAGTATTCCTTTTGCGGCTTCGCGGCCTTCAAACACCGCGGTTACTACGAGGTCCGAACCGCGCACCATATCGCCGCCGGCGAACACTTTGGGATTCGTTGTTTGAAAGGCGGTGGTGGATGCTGCTGACACGCGCACCCGGCCAGTCCCGTGCAACCGGATGTCGTGCCGGTCGAACCAGTCCGGCGGGCTCGGCAGGAAGCCGAACGCGATGATCACCGCGTCAGCCGGCAACACGTGCTCGGATCCCGGAATTGGCTCGGGGACCCGCCGGCCGCGCGCATCCGGCTTGCCCAGCCTCGTTTCAATGAGCTTGACCCCCTCCACGCTGTCCGAGCCCACGATCTCGATGGGCTGGCGGTTGAACAGGAACTCGACGCCCTCTTCCTTGCTGTTTTTATAGTCCCGGCGCGAACCGGGCATATTGCGTTCGTCGCGCCGGTAAGTGCAGGTCACTGATTCGGCGCCCTGCCTGATCGCGGTCCGATTGCAGTCCATGCCGGTGTCACCGCCACCGAGTACTACAACACGCTTGCCACGCATGCTGATGAGCCGCTCGGAGCTCCCTGGAATGCACAACTCGTGATTGATGTTGGAAATCAGGTAGGGCAGCGCCTCGTGCACCCCAGGCAGATCCTCACCGGGGAAGCCACCCTTGACGTAGGAATACGTTCCCATCCCGAGAAATACGGCATCGTATTCGGCTAGCAGGCTCTCGAACGCGATGTCCGATCCGACATCCACACCGAGGCGGAACTGCACACCCATTCCTTCCATGACCTCGCGACGCTTCTCGACGACTTCCTTCTCGAGCTTGAAGGGCGGAATACCGAATGTGAGAAGGCCGCCAATTCGCGAATAGCGATCAAACACGACGGGGGTGACCCCGTTGCGCACGAGTATGTCGGCGCAGCCTAGACCCGCAGGTCCCGCTCCGACGATGGCCACGCGCTTTCCGGTTGCCTGGACATTCGACATGTCCGGCTTCCAGCCGCGCTTGAACGCCTCATCGGTAATGTATTTCTCGATCGAGCCGATGGTCACCGCACCCAACCCGTCATTGAGCGTGCAGGCGCCTTCGCACAGCCGGTCCTGAGGACAGATGCGGCCGCAGACCTCCGGCAGCGAGTTTGTCTTGTGCGACAGCTCCGCCGCTTCGAACAGGTTGCCTTCCTGGATGAGCTTCAGCCAGTTCGGAATGTAATTGTGAACGGGGCATTTCCATTCACAGAACGGGTTGCCGCAGGCAAGGCAGCGCCCGGCCTGTTGGCTGGCTGCCTGGGGGTCGTACTGAGTGTAGATCTCTGCGAAGTTGGTCACCCGCGTCTCGACCGGAAACTTCGCCGGATCGCTGCGCGGAATGTCCAGGAATTGAAGATTTTTGTCCGCCATGTTGTCTTTAGTCTTTGCGCTGTCTAGGCCGCGCGCCGCAGGTTTTCGATCAGCGAGTCGATGGAGGCCGCCTTGGGCTTCACCACCCAGAACTTGCCGATGTACGTGCGCAGGTCGTTCAGGATTTCCTCCGCCCAGACGCTGCTGGTCTCGGAGAGGTGCTGATCGAGCAGGCTTTCCAGGTGTTGCAGATGCGACTGCATCGACTCCGCATGAATACGGCTGATGTCGATGAGCTCGTGGTTGTAGCGATCGACGAAGTCACGCTCCAGATCGAGCACGTACGCGAACCCGCCCGTGAAACCCGCCCCGAAGTTGACACCCGTACGCCCGAGCACACACACGACCCCGCCTGTCATGTACTCACAACAGTGGTCGCCGGCGCCCTCGATGACCGCGATGGCGCCCGAATTTCGGACCGCAAAGCGCTCGCCTGCGACGCCGGCAGCAAACAAGTGCCCGCCCGTGGCGCCGTACAGGCACGTGTTGCCCATGATGATGGTTTCATTGTGCGCGAAGCGTGCACTGCGCGAATGCCGCAGGACGATCTTGCCGCCGGCCATTCCTTTACCGACATAGTCATTGGCGTCACCCTCGAGGTGCAGGTGCAGCCCACCTGCGTTCCAGACACCAAAGCTCTGACCCACGTTGCCGGTCAATCGCACGGTCAGCGGTGAGTCCTCCATGCCGTAGTTGCCCCACCGCTTGGCGATCTCGCCGGAGAGGCGAGCACCGACTGAGCGGTTGTAATTGCGGACGTCGTAACTCCACTCGCCGCCCTTCTTGCCTTCAATGGCAGGCAGCATGTCTTTGACCATACGTTCGGCGAGCTCGCCTTTATCGAAGGGCGCATTCGACGGTGTGCTGCAGTACTGCGGCGCATCCTCCGCCATCCCCGCCGTGGACAATATGGGCTTGAGATCCAACTTGCGCTGCCGCGGTGTCTCGCCTTCCAGGATCTGCAGGTACTCGGTCCGGCCGATCAGATCCTGGATGCTGCGCACGCCGAGCGCCGCCAGGATCTCGCGCACTTCCCGGGCCACGAACTGGAAGTAGTTGATGACCATTTCGGGCAGCCCAACGAAGAATTTCGAGCGCAGCAGGTTGTGTTGAGTCGCAACCCCGGTCGCGCAATTGTTGAGATGACAGATACGCAGGTACTTGCAGCCCAGCGCCACCATGGGCGCCGTGCCGAATCCGAAGCTCTCCGCCCCGATAATAGCCGCCTTGATCACGTCGAGGCCTGTCTTGAGCCCGCCGTCGGTCTGCAGCCGCACCCGGTGGCGAAGGTCGTTCAGACGCAGCGTCTGATGCGTCTCGGCGAGCCCGAGCTCCCAGGGCGTGCCGGCATACTTGATGGAGGACAGCGGGCTTGCGCCCGTACCTCCGTCATAACCGGAGATCGTGATCAGGTCCGCATAGGCCTTGGCAACACCCGCGGCCACCGTACCGACTCCCGGCTCAGCCACCAGCTTCACCGACACCAGCGCCTGCGGATTGACCTGCTTCAGGTCGAAAATCAACTGCGCCAGATCCTCGATCGAGTAGATGTCATGGTGCGGAGGCGGTGAGATGAGCCCGACCCCCGGCCGGGCAAACCGCAACGAGGCGATCATCTCGTTGACCTTGTGCCCCGGCAGCTGCCCGCCCTCGCCCGGCTTCGCGCCCTGCGCCACCTTGATCTGCAGCACTTCGGCGTTGATCAGGTACTCCGGGGTAACCCCGAAGCGGCCGGAAGCCACCTGCTTGATCTTGGAGTTCTTTTCGGTCCGGTAGCGTGCCGGATCCTCGCCACCCTCGCCGGAGTTGGAGCGCGCGCCGAGGCGGTTCATCGCGATTGCCAGCGCTTCGTGCGCCTCGGGTGACAGGGCGCCGAGAGACATCCCAGCGCTGTCGAAGCGCGACAGCACGGCCTCGACCGGCTCCACCTCCTCCAGTGGGATGGGAGTGGTGCCGGTTTTCAACCCCAGCAGGTCACGAAACGTCGATGCCGGGCGCCGATTGACCAGCTGCGCGAACAATTTGTACTGATCGTAGTCGCCCGCGATCACGGCCGCCTGCAGCGTCGCAACCACGTCGGGGTTGTACATGTGGTACTCGCCGCCGTGCATGTACTTGAGCAGGCCGCCTTGGTCCATCTGCTCGCGGGGATTCCACGCACGCGCGGCGAGCTGCTTCAGATCAGACTCGAGATCATCGAAGTCCGACCCCTGCACACGACTGTCGGTACCGATGAAACACACATTCACCACTTCATCGGACAGCCCGACGATCTCGAACAACTGTGAGCTGCGATAGCTGCCAATGGTCGAGATGCCCATCTTGGACATGATCTTGAAGAGGCCCTTGCGCACGCCGGCCCGGTAGCTTCGGCCGAGCTCGAGGCGCGTGGCGAAATCCAGCTTCACGCGGCCTTTGCGCATCATCTCGAACAGCACCTGGTAGGCCATGTACGGATACACGGCCGTGGCGCCATATCCCAGCAGGCAGGCGAAATGATGCGGATCGCGCGCTGTGCCGGTTTCGATCAGCAGGTTGCATTTGCAGCGCAGTCCTTTGCGCACGAGGTAATGATGTACGGCGCCGGTCACGAGCAACGCGTGCGCGGGCAACATACCCTTGACGAGATACCGATCCGACAGCAGCAGCACGAGCTTGCCGTCGCGCACGGCCTTCTCAGCCTGCTTACACATCCGGACGATCGCGGCCTTCAGGCCCTCGGCCGGGTCGTATTGCAGGTCAATGAACTCGTGAGTGACCTCTTTGAGACCGAGAATCTGGCGCAGCTTGCGTTGCGAGAGAATCGGCGAGCCCAGAACGATCTGCCGTGCGTGCTCGGGCGCCGGCATGAACACGTTGCACTCCGGACCGATCTGGGTCTGCAGCGACATCACGATCGACTCGCGCAGCGGATCGATGGGCGGATTCGTTACTTGCGCGAATTGCTGTCGGAAGTAGTCATACAGCGAGCGCACCTTGTGCGATAGAACCGGCATGGGCGTGTCATCACCCATCGAGCCGACGGCTTCGCTCTCATCTTCCGCAAGCACGCGGATGATCTCGTCGCGCTCCTCGGAGGTGACATTGAACATCTTCTGATAAAGCGACAGCGTCTCCCGATCGAAGGGCTCGGCCGCCAGCCGCGGGTCCACCAGGTCGGTCTCGAGATAACGGACGCCCTTCTTGAGCCAGGTCTTGTAGGGATGACGGGACTTCAAAATCTCGTCGATGTCGCGCGATTCGAGCAACGTGGCCGTTTGCAGGTCCAGCGCAATCATGTCGCCGGGTCCCAGCTTCCCCTTGCGGACCACGTCCTCGGGAGCGTAGTCCCAGACGCCGGTCTCCGAGGCGATCGTCAGAAACCGATTGCGAGTAATGACGAACCGGGCCGGACGCAGGCCATTTCGGTCAAGCGTGCACGCGGCGTAGCGGCCGTCGGTCAGGACAATTCCCGCGGGACCGTCCCACGGCTCCATGTGAACGGAGTAGTACTCGTAGAACGCCCGCAGATCCGGATCGATCGAATCCAAGCCATGCCACGCGGGCGGTATCAGCAGACGCATCGCGTGCAGAGCATCGAGGCCGCCCATCAGCAGCACCTCGAGCATGTTGTCCAGGCTCTGGGAGTCGGAACCCGTCAAGGACACGAGCGGCTGCACTTCCGACAGATTGGGCAGCAGCGGTGAGCGGAACAGCGGCCCGCGGGCCTGTGCCCAGTTGCGGTTCCCCTGCACGGTGTTGATCTCGCCGTTGTGGGCCAGATACCGGTACGGGTGGGCCAGCCGCCACTGCGGCAGCGTGTTGGTCGAGAACCGCTGGTGGAAAACCGCGACGGAGGCCTCGAGCCGTGGGTCCTGCAGATCCCGGTAGAACTGAGTCAGGTACTGCGGCATCACCATGCCCTTGAAGACAATGGTGGTGGCGGACAGGCTCGGGATATAGAAAACCGGATCGGTCTCCTCGACCGACTTCTCGGCGAGGCGGCGCGCCATGTACAGCTTGCGGTTGAACGAGGCCTCGTCCATGTCCGGCAGGCTGCAGTTCACGTAGATCTGTTCGATGTGCGGCAGCGTCTTCAGCGCCTGGGCGCCACACGCCTCGCTGTCGACCGGCACTTTGCGCCAGCCTGCCACTTCCAGCCCTTGGCGTATGAGCTGCGCCTCGAGGATGTCGCGGGCCCTTTGCGCCAGGGCCGAATCGCGGCTGAGGAACACCAGGCCCGAGGCAAAGCGCTCGGTCAGCCCGATGCCGGCCTCTGCGGCCACCGCGCGCAGGAACGCCTCGGGTTTCTTCAGCAGCAAGCCGCAGCCATCGCCGGTCTTACCGTCCCCGGCGATTGCACCGCGATGGGTCAGACGATTGAGAGAGGTAATAGCCGTCTGTACCAGCCAGTGACTTGGCTGGTCATCGAGGTTGGCTATCAGCCCGAACCCGCAGCTATCGCGCTCGTAGGCGTCTCTATACAGTCCTGTGTCGGCAGAAGAAAAACTCATGGTCGTGGCCTCGTGGACCGTCTTGTGCTGAAGGCGAACGTTGCCTTCCGCGGCAGGCAATCTCCTGCGACGGTTCGGTCTGGAAAAATCTTGCGGTCAGAGGCCCGAGCCGGGTGTGAACCCAGGGGCTGGCAGTCGAAATCGCTCGGGTCCGAGGCCGAAGTACCCGCGCGGCGGTCGCCTGTCTATACCTTCACTATGTACCCGATAATACCGGCCTACCAAACGCTTTCAATAGCGGTATGGATCTGACCACCTCACGGCTGATTCTGAGACCTTGGCGCGACGCGGATCTGGGCGCCTTCGCGCGGCTCAATGATGACCCCGCCGTCATGGAGTTCCTGCCGCGACGGCTGTCCCGTGATGAGAGTGACGCCACCGCGGCTCGTATACGCGCGGCCATCGAGACGCGCGGCTGGGGTTTCTGGGCGGTGGAGGTCAAGGGCGCCGGCCCTGCCGCGGAAGCCTTCATTGGCTTTGTCGGGCTGTCGGTCCCGAGCTTCGAGGCGCACTTCACTCCCTGCGTCGAGATCGGTTGGCGGCTCGCGAAAGAGCACTGGGGGTGTGGTTACGCCAGTGAGGCCGCGGCCGCGAGTCTGCGGCTCGCTTTCGATCAGTTGAGACTTCAACAAATCGTCGCGTTTACCGTTCCCCTGAACAGGCGCTCAATGCGTGTCATGGAGCGAATCGGGATGTCGCGCGACGTGGCGGGTGACTTCGAGCACCCCAAACTTCCACCGGGCCATCCGCTGCGGTCCCACGTGCTCTACAGAGTGAGTCGCACGGAGTGGCTCAACCGAAAAGCGTGAGCTCGCGCGATCGGGACCGGCCTTGCGACATACGTGCATTTGTCCTCATTCGCAGAGGCTATTGCGGTATTCAAAGTACTGGCGAGCCGGATAATGGGCCTCGTGCCTGCCGGGTTCATACAAACGTTGCGATTCAAAGTTCGTCCCGAGTCCTACGGGTGGCTCAACGCGGCCGCGATGGAAGTCAACCAGGTCTTCAACTATTGCAACGAGATCTCCTTCGCTACGGCCACGCGCACGGACCGTAAGCGCAAATGGCTGTCGGGCTTTGACTTGTGCTACCTGACCGCCGGTGCCACGGAGTTTTTCGAGCGGATAGGTGCGGACACGATTCAGCGCATCTGCGTGGAGTATGCGCAGAAGCGAACCGCAGCTAAGCGTCACAAGCTGCGCTGGCGAGTCAGTCGCGGTCCGCGACGCACCCTGGGGTGGATCCCCTTCAAAGCCGCTAGCCTGAAGCGTAAGGCCCGGGCGGTACGATTCTGCGGGAAGACGTTCCGCGTGTTTGAGCCTGAACGCTTGGTGGATGTGAGATGGAAGCAAGGCTGTTTCGCGCAAGATGCGGTAGGAGACTGGTGGTTGTGCCTGCCCGTGGAAGTCAGCGTCAACTCAACGGCAGCGCGGAAGGCATCCGTAGGCATTGATCTGGGCATCAAGGACGCGGCGGTCACCAGCGATGGTGAGCGTCTGGAAGCGCTCCGATTCTACCGTGATGCGCAGCATCGGCTTGGCTCACTCCAAAGGTGCGGCCACCCTCGGCAAGCCAAGCGTCTGCATCGCACGATCCGGCGCCGCCGCCAAGATGCGTGTCATAAGTTCAGTCGTAGAGTCATCAATACTTACCAGAATATCGTGGTAGGCGACGTGAGCAGCCTAAAGCTGGCGAAGACGCGGATGGCGAAGTCCGTACTCGACAGTGGGTGGGGCATGCTCAAACGAATGCTGCAGTATAAGGGCGAGTTCGCCGGCAGATCCGTACAAGTCGTCAACGAGAGAAACACCACGCGAGCGTGTTCCAGCTGTGGCGCCCTCACGGGACCGAGCGGTCTAAGACACCTCGTTGTGAGGCAATGGGAATGTGCGCACTGTGGTGAGTGGCACGACCGGGATGTAAATGCAGCCCGAAACATTCTCATCGCCGGGTCCAGGTGTGGGACCTCCGTTTGCGGGAACGAGCCATGACTACGAAGCGTCCGCTGCACCAGACACCCTGTCTGCGCGAGGCAGCATCAGACGCTCCCTGGCGATGGCGTGACCACCGGTGTCTTAATTCAACATGTGGCGCCGCCGGCGCGGGCCGGTCGCAGAAAAATTATCGCCGAACAGCTCGCAATTCTTGAGTGGAACCTATTGCATCGAGGGGCGTCGTACTTCAACATGCGGCCGCGCTGCGATGAGGGGTGAACCGCACGCGGCGCGCGTTACCACCGACTGGACCCATGGAGGTGTTTCAAACCCCGATGATCAAGAAACGCACAGAGTCCGCCAGCGCTCACACGAGCCGGCACGCCGGAAGCGACCCTGCTTCCCGTCTTCAAAGCGTTAACCAGTATTTAGAAAAGAATTTCCCCGACTTCTTTGCCGAAGCCCGTTTCCAGGTCGGGGATGACGATTACTTCCTCTACGCCCGCTTCGGCCAGTACCTGGCTCGCACCATCGAGCTGAACCGCGTTTCCCGCGACAAGATAAACCGTGGCTTCACCGTGTTGAACAAGATGGCACGCGTGTCCGCCAGGAGTCCGCGCATTCGCGAGATGCTCGTCTCGGGCCCGCTCGAATACATCGTGGATGCCCCCAAAGCCCGCGCGCTCGCGCGCAAGCGCCTGTCACCGGTTGCGCAGGGCTACATGGAGAGTCTCTGCGAGTGAGGCGTCGTCGCGCCGTCATGGCGTGACGCTGCGGCACGCGAGGCGGTTAGAGGCGCCAGTGCCGCGAATCGCCCGTCCCGGCGCGTGACTGCGGCAAATGCTGCCGCTCGGCTCTCGCGTTGGCCCGCCGCTCGCGCTATCTCGCCGTCAGCTCGGCTCTCCCGGCGTCAGCGCAATCTTCAGACTTTGCGTGCGTCTGATCACATGCAGCGTGATGGCAGTCCCGACTGGACAACGACTCAGCTGCAGGTGCAGCGCGTCGATCCCATCCACCGGCACCTCATTTACCGCGACGACCAGATCCCCTGACCTGAGGTCCGCTTTTGCTGCCGGCCCCTGCTCATCGCGAGTCATGATCTCAACTGCGCGCGTAGTCGGCAGATCCAGAGCGCGGACCAAACGCAGATCCAGCGTGCGGTCGCGCACCGTTACCCCGAGGTAAGCGCGCCTAACACGCCCTTGGGTCAGGATCTCCGTGAGGACCCATTGCGCAGTACCCGCCGGCACGGCGAAGCCGATCCCCTGTGCCATCGCAATAATGGCTGTATTGACACCGACCACGCGCCCGCGTGAGTCCACCAGCGGGCCACCCGAATTACCCGGATTGAGCGCGGCTGTGTGCTGCACGACTCCTTCTATTAGCCGGCCATGGCGACTGCGGAGCGAGCGCCCCAGTGCACTGACCACTCCGGCAGACACTGTTGACTCGAACCCGAACGGATTGCCCACCGCGACGACAAGCTGCCCGACGCGCAGAGGTTGCGCCGTCGAGAGTCGCGCATAGGGCAGCGCTCCCGCCTGTGCACGCAGCACCGCAAGGTCGGTCGACGGGTCGCGTCCAACGACAATCGCGGGAACGCTGCGACCGTCCACAAAAGCAACGCGAGCATCCTGTGCGTTCTGGACGACGTGCTCGTTGGTCAACACGTAGCCGTCCGGCGTTACGACGACTCCAGAGCCGGCGCCGCCTCGAGCACGAGCCGCCTCACCAGCGCCGCCGACATAGATACTCACTACCGCCGCGCCGACATGCTCAACCGCACCGACTACAGCCTGCGAATAGGCATCGAGTGCGTCGTCTTCTGAGGTTTCAGGAAGAGCGGCCGCCCCTGCCGAAGATTCATTCTCGTGCAACATAGTGGGCGAGGCATTGGGCGTGCCGACAAGGATCTCAAGACACCCTACCCATACGGGTGAAGGCGCGAACTAGGAGTCTGTCGGACTTGCACATGCGCTCGCCCTCCGCCGACGCAGTCGGCAAAAACCGCGCTTTTTGCCGGCGGCAACGGAGCCGATGTCCGAAAAACGGCCGCAGGCCAGTTTTTCCAGTGGACTAGCGGGCCTGGATTCGTTGTTTCCTGCGAGAATCCGGCGAATGGCTATCACTCTCTCCCAGACTGCACTGCTCCTCGGCGCGGCCGTTCTCGCCGTCTCCATTTTCAGGCTGCTCAGGCTGAGCTCGATACTGGGGTATGTCGCCGCGGGAATGGTCATCGGCCCGTGGGGCTTCCGACTCGTCAGCGACGTACCGAGCATCATGAGCTTCGCCGAGTTCGGCATCGTGCTGCTGCTGTTCATCATCGGCCTGGAGCTGCAGCCCACGCGCCTATGGGTGATGAGACGCAACGTGTTCGGGTTGGGCTCGGCGCAGGTGATCCTCTGTGCCGTGCTGCTGGGCCTGGCGGGATGGTTGCTGGGCCTTCAACCGGCACCCGCGCTGCTCGTCGGCTTCGGGCTCTCGCTGTCCTCCACGCCACTCGTACTTCAGCTGCTCGCCGAGCGCGCGCAATTGAAAAGTCACCATGGGCGCGCAGCGTTCGGCATCCTTCTATTTCAGGATCTCGCAGTACTCCCCGTACTCGCCGCGTTACCGCTGATCGCGCCCGCGTCCGTCGCGCAAGTCGGCGAGGGAGCCGGAATTCTCAATCTGCCCAAGTTGCTGGCAATCATGGCGGCAATCGTCGTCGGCGGCAGACTTCTGCTGCGGCCCGCGCTGCGAATCGTGGCGCGCCTCAAAGTGACCGAGGTGTTCACGGCTGCTGCGCTGTTGACCGTGATCGCCACAGCCATCCTCGCCCGGGAAGCGGGACTCTCGATGTCTCTTGGTGCGTTCCTCGCGGGCGTGCTGCTCGCGGACAGCGAGTTCCGGCACGAGCTCGAGGCCGATCTCGAGCCCTTCAAGGGCCTGCTGCTCGGCTTGTTCTTCGTCGCGGTCGGCATGGCCGCCAACCTCGGCCTGCTGCAATCGGAGCCGATGCGCGTGCTCGCCGTGACCGGCGTGTTTCTCGCGATCAAGCTCACGGCCATTACCGCGTTGGGACGAGCCACCGGCCATTCCGGACAGTCAGCGTGGAAGCTGGGTTTCACGTTGCCCGCCGGGGGCGAATTCGCATTTGTGTTGTTCACGTTAGCCGCGCGTGAGCGGATCATCGACCGTGACCTGGCTGACCTGTTGGTCCTCGCCGTGACCCTGTCCATGATGATCGGCCCGCTGCTGCTGATTCTGTACGACGCGCTGCAGAGCCGGTTTGGCGCCGAGCCTGCCCGTCCTTTCGACGGCATCGACGAGAGCGAGAACCGCGTGATCATCGCCGGGTTTGGCCGCTTCGGCCAGATTGTTGCCCGAGTGCTGAGCGCTCGCCGGGTCAAGTTCACGGCTCTCGATTCCAATCAGACCCACGTAGACTTCGTGCGAAAATTCGGCAATAAGGTTTACTACGGAGATGCATCCCGCCTCGACCTTCTGCGCGCCGCGGGCGCTGAGACGGCAGCGATCTTCGTGCTTGCCATCGATGACGTCGATGCCTCCGTGCGCACCGCCGAACTGGTGCGTGAACAATTCCCACGACTCAAGATCTTTGCACGCGCGCGAAACCGTCAGCATGCGTTCGCGCTAAAGGATCTCGGAGTGCGTTACATCATTCGCGAAACTTACGTATCCAGCCTCGAGATGGCAGCTACAGTGCTCGAATCCCTGGGCGACTCTTCCGCCAGTGCCAAGACTTTGGTCCGCAAGTTCCGGCAGCACGACGAGGCGACTCTTGACGCGCAGTACGCTGTGAAGGATGACGAGACCAAGTTCCTTGCGACCTCCCGTGAGGCCGCCACCCAGCTGCAACAGTTGTTCGAGGCGGACGAGGCGAAGTCGGACTAACCGGCAGGAGTGACCTGATGGACGACGCTCTGCGGGTACGCGAATTCTGGTTCGGCAAGTCATTGACGGGTTCCGTGCCGGGCCACGGTGAGATGGCCTCGCGGGCCCTGGCCTTGAATCGCCGCGCGAGCCTCTGGTTCGAATCCAACCCACAGGTGATGGGACAACAGGACGAGTTGATCCGGACGGGATTCCAGGGCCTGGTGGAGCGGGCGGGCCGGGGGGAGCTGGCTGGCTGGGCGGACAGCCCGCGCCGACGACTCAGCCTCATCATTCTGCTCGATCAGTTCCCGCGCCACATCTACCGTGGAACTCCACAGGCGTTCGCCTATGACCCGGAAGCCCTGGCGCTGACGTTATCCGGAATGCAGTTGGCAGCGGATGGCGCTCTCAACATCATCGAGCGGCTCTTCTTTTATATGCCGCTGCAACACGCGGAATCGACAGAAGTACAGGACGAGTCCGTGTCGGCTTACAGACGGCTCGTTACAGAGAGTCCCGCCGAGCTGCGATCAACGTTCGAAAGCGCGCTGGAGTCCGCCGAGGAGCACCGGGCGCTCATCCGTCAATTTGGGCGGTTTCCGCATCGCAATCATCTGCTGGGCCGTGACACTACGGCAGAGGAAGCGGAGTACCTGAAGAAGAGCGGCGCGCACTTCGGGCAGTGATCGGCACTCACTCGTGAGTCAGCCGCTCCAACCTCCGGATCCGCCGCTCGAGCTCCCCCCGAGCCTCCAGCAACTCGACTGCCAGTGCGGCACCGGTCACGTTCACACCCAAGTCGCGCATCAGCCTGCTTGCAATCCGCAGGCGCGGAAGCGAGGCCGCCGGTACGAGCCATTCGTCAGGCGAGGCGCCGCGCGAGACTACGACGCCAAGCTCGACGAGCTCCACGACGGCCGGCATGTCAATCAGGCACAACCGGCACACTTCCGTTACAGCTAGCCAATCACCTTCGCCAAGCAGGCGCGCTTCCGATACGGTGGTCGGGTCCGGCATGGCCCTCACCCCTCGAGATCCGTACGTGGGTTAAAGTCCGAAAACTTCTGCTTCATCTCCTCGTACAACGCACGAGCCTCTGGCGAGTTGGCCGGAGGCACCACCACTTTGAGCTGAATGTACTGGTCCCCCGGGGTTTGCCCGGGAAGCCCACGGCCACGAAGACGCATCTTCTGCCCTGACTGTGAATTCGGCGGAATACGCATCTCAACACCGCCACCCAGCGTCGGTACGGTCACCGTGTCTCCGACGGCAGCCTCCCACGGAGTGATCGGGAGTGTGAGCGTGACGTCACGCCCATCGAGTTGAAACAAGCGGTGCGGCCTGATGTGCACTTCGAGGTACAAGTCACCTGGACGACCACCGCCCGTTGCCTGCTCACCCTGACCGGCCAAGCGGATCAATTGTCCATCGGTCACACCCGCCCGAATCGTCACGCGAACCGTATGCGTCTTCAGATCCAGCGTTCCGTCCGGTTTGAGATCAGGTCGCTTCAGCTCGAGGGTTCGCGTAGTACCCTGGAAGGCCTCCTCGAGATCGATGTCAACACGCGCATGATGATCGCGCGCGGCGCGGCTGGCTCCACCACCGAAAGGGCTGCCGCCGGCGCCGCCGCCAAAGCCCCGATCCCCGAATAGCGAGGAGAAGAAGTCACTGAAGCCTTCTGCTTCCGCAAATTCTTCCGCTCGGGCTCCGCCCCGGGCGCTGCTGCGCCCCTGGCGCGGTCCGCCTTTGAACTCGAAGCCACTGCCCCAATCCGGCGGTGGCCTGAATTGCTGCCCCGACTTCCACTCGCTGCCGAGCTGGTC
>Ga0307511_10002989_pt1 | contig 17499 bp, 10 predicted proteins | sample 13_EM_MG_FD_200266 | JGI IMG/M metagenome (GOLD analysis project Ga0307511, IMG submission 200266) | Populus trichocarpa ectomycorrhiza microbial communities from riparian zone in the Pacific Northwest, United States - 13_EM | ecosystem: Host-associated > Plants > Roots > Unclassified | place... | reverse complement strand
GAGCAGCTTCGCGTTTGTATAAAAGATGTGCTTCCTCCCTTCTCTCTACCTTTTCAGAATGAAAAGGAAGAGAGCTGCTTCGCTGGAGAGAAAAAGATAATTTACAAATTTGTAAAATTGCTTTTACAAAGGGGGCGCACTTTTTTTACAAAAAAGTAGAAATTGTGCTAGGGGGCGACAACCTGTTTTTCTTTCTCTCTCTCTCTATCATTTGTCCTACGTTTTAAGTTTGGGTAGGACAAATCTGCCTTCTCTCCCCCCAGCGTACCAGCCCAATATTTGAATATTGGGTACGCTTGCGCTAGGGGTAGAGAAGATAGTAGAGAGAGAGTTTTATCAATAATATTGATAAAACGGAGGAATAGAGGGTTTGCCTCTCTCCACCCCCCAGCGTACCAGCCCCCCAACCTTAAGGCTGCTTCGCTCTTTCATCAACTAGATAGCCAAAGACTATCTAGTTGATGAGGGGGGGAGCACACGAAGTGTGCTGCTTCGCTAGCTTCGCTAGCTTCGCTAGCTTCGCTAGCTTCGCTAGCTTCGCTAGCTTCGCTAGGGGGGGACTTTTCAACTAGTTGAAAAGGGAGGAAAGTGACAGGAAGTCACTTTCCTTCTAAGACGAAAAGAAAGTTTTAGCTGGACCATTCTTCGCTGGAGAAAACTACAGAAGGTTGCCAGCCCAATTCAAGCTCTTCACTTTGTTTTGTACCATCAAAAAAAAAGAGAAGAGGTTGAATGAAGCATCACATCATTGATGCGGGATACGCAAGCACTGCTCTGCGACACTCTATCTTCCCTTTAACTAATTCATTCTGTCTATTTGTAAAATAGGCAGAAGGACTTAGTTAAAGGGAGAGAGAGAGAGAGGGGGTGCATACACAAGTTAGCTGGGGGGGGGAAGAGGTCAGGGTCGGGTGACCTCCGGTAGCCAAAGCCGATGGTTAGCCCGGAGGGGTTACCTCCTGACCAAAGGAATCCGTTAAAGCTAAAAAATATAATTTATTCAAAAACTATAAGTAATAGTCCATACTATTTAGGAAGGAAATACTTTTGCGTCTAAAGAAATGTAGATTTCTTTAAATAATAACCGCAGTAAAAAGAGATATAAAAAAGAGTTTGATGATGGCTCTGATTGAATGCTGTCCAAATGCTTGACACATGCTAATTGAACGCCTTGTCTAGCCTCTATAGGGGTTGGCAAGGAGTAGTGTACAGGTGAGTATGATAAGTTGACTGCCTTAAAGTGAGGAGGAAGATTCCGCATAATTTAAAAAGAACTTATTAAAAAAAAATAATTTCGCTTTAAGATGTTATACATATCACGGGTAGGTAGTAGTTATTCTAATTATTTTAACTAGCTTAATATCTCGTAGTCGAGTCTGAAAGGACGATCGACCACATTGGATCTGAGACAAGTCCAATGCGTAAAGTACAGCAGTGAGGGATATTGGTCAATAGCCTAACGGCTGAACCAGCGATTTGGAGGAACGTACATTAACATTTGGGATATAATTTGAATAAAGTTCTAGATATAATAGTAATAATGATAACGTTATATCTAAATGTCTTGACCAAATCACGTGCCAGCAGTCGCGGTAAGACGTGGAAGACTAGTGTTATTCATCTTTAATAGGTTTAAAGGGTACCTAGATTGTATATCTTGCCTGGTAAGGGAACAGATTTACTTGAGTTTATAGTGAGGAGGGGAGTATTTTTGGTGTAGAGATGAAATTTTTTGATACCATTAGGACTGGTAAAGGCGAAGGCAACCTCCTATGTAAAAACTGACGTTGAGGGACGAAGGCTTTGGTAACGAACAGGATGTGCGACCAGCTAAGCTAAGTTATAAATTACAGTAAACAATCTGTATTGCATTTCGTATTGCATTAGCCAAATTAGATAAGCATTAAGTTCTTGGGTACTTTTAATAGACCAAGAAACTATTCGGGTAACCGTTTTGTTTAAAGCTCTAATAAAGCTTAGCTTCGCTAAGCCTATGGCTCATTTTCTATGGTTAGAGAAATCGAATTAATGTAATTAAAACTTCGTTAACAAGGGTTCTAGTGTGTTCTGGACTAGATCAATACGAACAGAATGTAACGAAGAAAAGTTAGAACCTAAGGAAAATATTGATTTATAATTTGGAACTGGGAAATGCCTATGATCTGCTAATACTAGCTAGGTTTGTAGTAATATAAACTAATGGTCAGAGGTAAGAGGATAACGCAAAAAGCAAACGCAATTATGTAACGTAATTGATAAGTTTCTGTCCAATTGTATATTTGGCCGTAAACTACTTGAAAAAGTGCCCACTTGCGTATAGGTGTTAATTAATTAAAATTTACCATATAAAATTGGTAGATCTTAAAGGAGGTAGAGCGGAAGAGGAAAAATCTTTTTCTTTTCTAAGGAGCGTCGCGGAGCGCAGCATCATAAATATATATATATATTTATTAGGCACAGCTACACTCCTATTTATTTTTTTTTTTCTAATTTCTTGGGGGTTGGAGCCAAAATATAATACTTTTGTGTTAGCTAGTAAAGCCATTATTGCTGTGGCAGACCTCCGGTAGCCAAACAAAAAGGAACTTTTAATATTTCATTGTAAATATAACTTAAAGTAGGATAGTATTCTCAAGGCTGACGCCATTTTTACAGGTGAGGGACGAGAGAACGTGGGTTATGGCCAACCGACCCCCAATACTGTTTTGTTAAGGAGCTTGGAGCTCTGTTAGGATAAATAAATGTAGGTATCTAATACAACCCCGAACTTAGGGGGTGGTTGTATCGTGAAATAATATCAGGACAGGCGTAGGTCACCCAGTGTAAACATGAGGACTAAATAACCTCTATGACCAGCTATGGAATTAACTCTACTTCTTAGTATCTCTCCCCTTCATGCAAGACCAGTATTGGTCTTGCATGAAGGCAAGATCCCTAATAAGTAGAGGAGGCGAGACGCCACCTCTAATTCGCTCAGATTCGCTTTATACAAATGGGGAATAATACACCCCCTGCTAGCTAGCACTGTTTTCAGCTCTGGCTGATAATACCATCTTAGTAGGTAGAGCGTTGTGAGTCTGGAAAGGTCTGAGAGCAGATTCGTTTACAGTGGATACGGCAGGGCCGTTAACCGAGATGATAGTCGGATAGCTATGACTAAACGATAGTTACATTTAAATTGAATCATAGAGAAACATGCTCCTTTTCAACTAGTGTTTGAAAAGAATACTTGTAAAGAATAAAGTTACACATCGAGCTTAGGTCAGCTAAACTAAACCTTTAAATTGGGCAGTCTCATTAATTCAAGACCTGTACAGGTCTTGAATGAATGCTGGCTTCACCCCTAGAAAGTTACGTTTTAGGGCACTGAACGTAAGTATATTTAGCACTAAATCCATTAGTGCTTTAGGTGTATAACCCGGCTAAGTAGTACAGGTAACGCAGGACTTTTTAAGGGAGGAGCGTCAGTAAAGTGACGATCCACTTCTTTGGTAGATTCAGTTTAAATTAGTTTCATTGGGTTTGCATTAGGTCAAACAAGAATCACACCTTTGAGGTTGGGTTGTTGTTTTTATGCTTTCTTTGCCCTGTGGTTAAATAATATAAATATAAGACATGAAAACAATAAAAACAATAATAATAACAAAGTTCAGGTATTTGTGCATTAGGCTACTTCTTGGGGAGCTGTTGCTATTAGGTGGAGAGATTAAGTTACTTCTTGGGGAGCTGTTGCTATTAGGTAAAGAGATTAAGTATTGCAATATATTGCACAAAAAATATAAGCATGAATAATAACAATATTAAATCTAGTTCAAGTTGGTTAGAATGATTCGTTGGCTTTTCGGATGCTGAGGGGAGTTTTCAGACCTACCCTAAAAAAAGGACTAATAGTGAAGGAGTAGTAACTCACTACGGAGTAGGTTATTCCTTCCATTTAGCCTTACATAGCCGGGACAAAATGTTATTGGATGAGACTAAATTAAAATTGAATGACGTTGGTGTTCTATACAACCATAACGACGGTACAGAGGTTAGAATAGCTATAAATGATAGAGAAGGTCTGTTATGATTAGTTGAAAATGTATTTGATAAATATCCATTATTGACAGCTCATCAAGTAAGAAGATATAATTTATTAAAATATGGTTTGTTAAATAACATCAAGCGTTTTGATAATTTAGAAGAATATAACAAATTTGCTTTAACAGATTATACACAGGAAAACAAAGCTAACGTAGTAGAGCAGTTTGAAATGGGTAGTTTGAATGTGGATAACTGAATAATAGGTTTTATAAATGGTGAAGGCTGTTTCTACCATAAAAACAATAAACCAGTTTTCTGTATCGAGCATACAGATAAACATGGTTTGGAGTTAATTAAAAAAAGATTAGGTTTTGGTCCTAACATCATAGCTCGTTCTCCAAGGGCGAGAGATATAGATAACCCTAAAAAACAAACATACCAATTGTTTATTTCGTCAAAAAAAGACATTGCGTCTCTTGTGAGTTTTTTAGACAATACAAATTTTGAAGGTCTGAAAGGACATAAGCTTCAACAATATAAAGAATGAAAAGAAAAATAAAAATAAATAAAAAAAAATTAATGCTTGAGCCGTGTGCGGTGAAAGTCGCACGCACGGTTCTGAGAGGGGGAAAGTCCGTGAGGACCTACCTATCTCAACTAGATACCCCAGTAGTCTTGGCAGAAAACGCTGAATGCCATAGGTTACCGTGACCCTACAATATCTTCCCGGGGCGCGCTCCGTCTCTTTACTTTTTTATTCAAAAAGAAAAGAGGTGGAGCGCGCCCCGGGAAGCAATAGATATATCTATAAATATATGTATAAATATACCTAAAATATATTTATATGTATAAATATCTTTATATTCATACTTATAAGTATGGTTTAACTAGAATATGTTAAACCATACTTATAAGTATGGTTTAACTCTTCTAGGTTGTAGTGGTGGCCTATAAATGAAAGTGTAAGCATTCCACCTCAAGAGTAATGCGGCAACGCAGAAACTGAAATCATTAGACCGTTTCTGAAACCAGTAGTGAAGTATGTGTGCGACGTGAAGTGAATGTTAGTAATGTGGTTATTCCACTGGGTTAGTTCTCGGCCCCAACACTACTTGCACATGCTAGTTAGTAATATAAAGTATGAAGCTGCAAGGACAATGTAACTCTGCCTTTAATGGTAATGAAGTAGTCGGTGAGCTTCGCTGAGCGGAGGTAGCCGGTACTCCAGAGTGCTAGTGTAATGTAAAATATGGAGAGCGAAAGCAAAGGTAGCGAATGACGCTTCGTAACACTAAAATTAAGGATAATAATGGGTCTTACATACTGACTCGTTAAGAGAACAATAGTATCCTTCGGAGTAAAGTTACCCTCCTAAGTTTTATAGTAGTGCTAACATTTGAACACGGTAAACCCTAATCCTTCCTAATCGAAACACCGTTTATGTAAAGCGAGTTGTGTCGAAAGGAGGCGTTCTATATATTAAAGTGAACGTATCGGGGTGAGGGCAGAGGAGAAGTTAAAAAGCGAATGCCAAAATAGAGACTTCGATTGAAGTAAGTTTTTATTTTGGATAAAGTTACATATTAAATCATTAATAAAGTCGTATTCTATACTGTAATAAAAGTAACACAATTATATTGAAGGGTTAATGCCTTAACATGTCATCCGAATGGGTAGTGACCCAAGAGCTGAAACCTGAGTGAATGTCTCCTCTAAGATCGCGGATATATTGTAGGTGTGCGAATATAGCCAGGCCAACGCCTGAGGAAATCGTACTTATTATATACATAGGTACACTGCGTGTGTTTAAACCTTGTGGTTGGATTCCACTTATTGATTGTAATCAAGAACGGGAGCCTATGTGGACACCAGATTATGAAACTTAGCTATTGCGGACAATTTAAACCAGGTGGTTCGACTCCACATCCAGAGTGTCAATACAGGCAATTCAGAAACAGGCCTACTTGGTCTACGGGCTCCTACTAAAGTGCTAATCCCTCTTTAGAAAGGTTTACGGAACCATGGGTAAAGTATTAATTCTTTATTGTTTACAATAATAAACTTCAATATTAATTGGTGGTAAAATTTGCATTTTTGGATTATATTTTGGAAGTAAGTTCTCCCTTAATGAGGACCTTTGCTTGCTTTGTATAAACGCTAAGATAGTAATATGTATATGCTATTTTAGTAGAGCGAGAAAGAATAATATACATCGATTAAGATAAAATATAAATAAAAAAAAGAAAATGAAAAATAATGCTCGTGGACCACAAACAAAATTACAAACAAAATTCTCTCCACTTAATCCTTGATTTATTACAGGGTTTACAGATGGAGAAGGTAGCTGGGGACTTTCAATGAGTAAAGACTCTACGCGAAAAACGGGCTATAATATTAGCCTTAAATTTACTATTGGCCTTCATGCTAATGACATAGCTTTACTGGAAAGAATAGCAGCTCAATTTGGAGTTGGAAATATATCTATAGACTCAAATAATTTAATACGATGGCATGTCCGTTCTGTCAAAGATTTAGTTAATGTGATTATCCCGTTTTTCGAGAAATATCCTTTAATTAGTCAAAAACGGGCTGATTTTGAATTATTTAAGCGTGTAGTTGAGCTTGTAAACAATAAAGAACACATGACTCAGGCTGGCTTACAAGAAATTATAAATATTAAAGCTTCGCTTAATAATGGGAATTTAGGTGAATTGAAAGTTATCTTTCCTGACACTAAACCGGTACCTAGACCTTTAGTTAAATTTACAGAAATACCTGATCCTAATTGATTATCTGGGTTTACTGATGCTGATGGTTGTTTTTACGTTAGTGTATACGACTCGCCTAAATCAAAATTAGGTGAGGCAGTTCAACTAGTGTATATTGTAACTCAGCATACTCGTGATCGGGAATTAATGGAAGGTTTAATAAATTACTTAGGTTGTGGTAAATATAGTATAAGAAAAGAGGCTGGTGATTTTAAAGTACTTTCTATCACAGATATAAATGAAAAAATAGTACCCTTTTTTTCAGAATATCAACTCCAAGGGATAAAAGCCTTAAATTTTTCTGATTTCCGTACTGTAGCTGAAATCATGGAGATGAAAGGTCATCTAACTAAGGAAGGGTTAGAAAAAATAAAAACAATAAAAGCAGGAATGAATAAAGGTAGATTTTAATCTAAAATAAAAATACCTACTCTCCTCCCCCCCAACCCCTGTTTCACCTCACCTTACTCCTTCTCTCTTCCTTTTCATTCTTAAAAGGTAGAGAGAGCAGGTAGTAAGGTGTGGTGAAAAAAGGTTGGGGGGCTGCTACGCACCTTTTTACTTTTTACTAACCCGGTTAGTAAAAAGAAAAAAGAGGGGGGCGAAATGATTTAATATAAGCTTGTAAGCGTATCCTTTCTTTTTTTTTCCTAGCCTTTTTCTAGCGCAAACATGCAAGCGTATCCTTTCTTTTTTCTTGCGGAGCTAACCTTTTAATAAATTAACACTGGCCTCGAGGTAGGCTAGGAGTAGAGTCCAGAGGGCGGGTTTCGAGACCCAAGTATGGATAGAGTGCTAACACCTCTCTGATCTGTATTCCTGCGGAACACTCCTAGTAACTACCTTGAGGTTGGAGTCCCTGGAATTGATTCCCCCTTGCAGATATGACATTAGGGAATGATATTAAGAGATTGGTCCTTTGGTTTTATAGGAGGCTGGATCACAAGTCTGGGCTAGAGTTCAAATTAGTGGAATAAAAGCGGTCTTAGAGGAAAAAGTTAAAAAACCCACCTAAGCTATGGAAGATCCCTCAGGGACAATACTGAAAGGTATCATATGGTTTACGATTACATTGCGATTACATTAGGTTTTATTTTTTCTATTAGGTTTTACTTGGACCATTTTTTAAATGGTCTGAGGAGGAGCCGAGCCTAAGGCTTATTGTAAATAACTTTTACTTGAGAGACCGGAAGGAGACTAACACATAATGTCCATTCTTCTAATTTGCAACTGACTGGTATAGGAAGGACCAAAATCCCTTCTGATTACACATCTGTTTACCATAGAGTCGGAATAGTTGTCATAGAGACCGCGCAGGGTGCAAGTCCCTGAATGTATTCTTGACTTTAATCTTAATATCAGGAACTCTTGGAGTTACCTGTAATTGCGGACACTTTCAGTGCCTTCAATATATATATATATACCGTTACAATGATTTTTATGAAAAATTTTAAAACAGTGAGTTTACTTCGTATTTCACTTGTGCAGCTTAACAGAGCCTTTTCTACTAGCCTACCTAGTCCTGTGAAAGTGTATGAAAATGCACAATTACTAAGAAAAATAATTTTACAAGAAAATAAAGACAAAGCAGGAGTATATATGTGAACTAACAAAACTAATGGGAAAAGATATATTGGGAGCAGCATTAATATATCTAATAGACTGTTATCTTATTTTTCTATCTCCCATTTAACTTCAGTAGACATGGTTATTAATAAAGCACTTTTAAAATATGGACATGAAAACTTTAGTTTAACGATATTGGCGTACTGTGATATTGAAGCCGTTATTGAACGGGAACAATCGTATTTTGATACTCTAAACCCAGAATACAATGTCTTGCCTTTAGCGGGTTCGTCAGTAAGTTACCTTCATAGTGCAGAATCCAAATTGAAAATGAGTGAAGCTCGTACGGGAATACCGGGAAACCCTCATTCAGAGGAGTCTAAAGCTAAATTGTCTCAAGCGGGAATGAATAATACTAATCGTGTAGGTAAAATACATACAGAAGAACAGAGAGCTAAAATCTCAGCCGCCCAACCAACTTCTCAAAGAATAGAAGTTTTAGATTTAGTAGAAAATACTAAAACCCAGTATAGCTCAATCAGGGAGGTATCCAAAAATATTGGCTGCAGTAGATACGCTGTTTCTAGTTCTCTTGAAAATAAAAAGGTTTTAAAAGAAAGATATGTAATAAGACCTTGCGACTAATATAATAAAATGATTTAATATGATACTTACACCGAAAGGTGGCTGACTTAACATGCGGTGGAACCAGCCGTCTTGAGATTTTAGTCTCAAGAATGTGTTTGCGGCGATGGCTTCTAGGGTATATTTCAACCCTTGGTTCTGCTTGAGCGTAGTGCGGTGAAAGTCGCACGCTACGTTCTTAGTGGGGGAAAGTTCGAGAGGACCTACCTATCACAACTATTTAATTCGATGATCCACGAAAAACCTTACCACAACTTGAATATTGAGCGACAAGAAATTTGGATTTAAAAAAACCAAGTTTCTATAAAATATTTTTTACTTCTCTTTACAAGCGTTGCACGGCTGTCTTCAGTTAATGTCGTGAGATTTTGGTTAGTTCCATAAAATTAACGTAAACCCTTACTTTATTTAAACTTAATATCCCTAATGAGGATAACATAAAGTTGTTCCCCGCTATATTGGATATGATAACAGGGACCAAGACAAGTCATCATGACCTGCCGAGCTTTTTAGGAAATTGCTCAGTGGGTGTAAACTATCAAACTCCGGGGACCCCCTAAAGCCTCTGATACCAAGCTATAGTCGAAAGGCTATAAGTGGATGAATTAGCTACTCATGTATGGTAAAAAGTCAGAGGATAAACGAAAGAAAAATGGGATATCGCGGATCTAAATCAGACTTGGTATACAAGTCTGTAAAAGAGCAACGAGTAGACGGTAGTTAATGCATTAAATTAATGCATTTAAGGTGTACTCTAATGGGTTTCGAAAGAAACTATCCAGTCAAAAACCTTTCCTGTCAAATAATATATATATAGAGCAACATTCGCAAAAATTGATTAATTGGTTTGATATTATCACATCGCTTAACCTATCCTAGCTAAGCAGTAGCTAGGACGGTAGTTATTCAAACAAACCACTCAGTAAGATAGGAGGGTTTAATTTACAGTTTGTTTTTTTTGTTAAAAGAACAGATATTAAAGGATTAATATTGAAAAAGATGTAATCCGAATGGGTAGTGACCCAAGAGCTGAAACCTATGGGAATGTCTCCTCTAAGACTGCGGATAGGTATGCTGGTGCTTTAAACTCTGTGTGTTCGATTCCACTATTGGGCCAGGAGTCCGATAAAGAGAGCCTTGGCAGATCTTAGCTATTGCGGACAATTTCAACCGGTGGTTCGACTCCACATCCGGAGTATCACATAGGCAATTCAGAAACAGGCCTACTTGGTCTTCTGGCTCCTGCTAATAGGGCTAATCCCCCTTACAGTAAGGTTTACGGAACCAAATTGGAAAATATTAATTAGTTGATTGAGAAGTAACAGGTGAGACTTAGTCAATACCCTATGCCTTGAGACAGCGTAAAACTTTTTAATCAACAACCTTTAGTGAAAGTTCAGTGGGTGTGCGCCGTCTAATAGTAGATTGAGTTAGAACGGATTCCGGTTCATCCACCTTATCAAAGGGGGGTCCTTACCCAACAAGTTGTTTCATTAGGTATTTCATAGATTAAGATTAAAATTATAAAATGAAAATAAATAAAATGAAAATAAATGTCAGAAGACCACATCTCTTAAGCTTAGGTTCAATTGGTATAACAGGTGGTAACTTTCCTTATTTAGCATCGCGATGCTTTAGTACTTCTAGTTTAGCACCTTCGCCTAAGATGAACCCTTGATTTTTTACAGGGTTTGCTGATGCGGAGGGTTCTTTCTCTATTTTAATTCAACACAATACAAAATTTAAAACTAATTGGAGAGTTAAAGCTATTTTTGCTATTGGGTTACACAAACAAGATATCTCTATATTGGAAGAGATACAAGCTTCATTGGGGGGTGTAGGTAAAATTCACAAGCACGGTAAAGATTCTGTTCTTTCGCTCCCCCTCCCCTTCGCATATATGTGTATATTATTCTACATGCAAATTTTCTTTGGTGCTGCATCTTCAAGATTAAGATTTACTATATTTAAAAAAAATATGAATAAAAATTTACAATGTAACAATACATCTCTTATTATTGCAAATAAAGATTCAAGATATTTAGCCCAGAAAACCAGTTTAGCATTGCTTCATACTTCTTCTTTAACTCCGTTAGATCCTTGATTTATTACAGGATTCGCTTAGGTGAATCAAGTTTTTCTGTTTTAGTTTCCAAAAACTCAAAATTAAAATCAGGTTGAGAGCTTAGTGCAAGTTTTCAAATAGGCCTGGATGCTAAAGATAAAGTCTTGTTGGATGGAATTCAGGCTTATTTTGGTGTAGGAAAAGTTTATAATACGCGCAGCTAAGAAAAAAATATCTATCGTTACATGGTGAGAAAACCTAAAGAATTGAGAGTAATCCTAGATCATTTTGATAAATATTCACTAATAACTCAGAAGCGAGTTAATTTTGAGTTATTCAAGGAAGCTGTTGAAATGCTAAGTCGGAAAGAACATTTAACAATAGAAGGAGTTCATAAATTAATAGCAATTAAGGCCTCAATGAATTTAGGTTTACCGGAGGAGTTAAAAGCAGCCTTCGCTGATATTGTTCCTGTTCCGAGACCTTTAGTTGAGGATCAAGAGATAAAAAATCCTAACTGACTTTCTGGATTTACCAGTGCTGAAGGTTGTTTCTTGATTATTCTTAAGGAAAAAAAATTAACTTCAGGAAACAATGTCTGATTGAAATTTCAAATAACTCAACATTCTAAAGATGAGCAACTAATGAAGAGTTTAGTTTCTTACTTAGGGTGTGGTCGCTATGAAATTAATCAAAGAGATGCGGGGAATTATGTATGTACGAAATTCTCCGATATTAATGAAAAAATCTTGCCGTTCTTTAGTAAACATCCTCTAGCAGGGGTAAAATTCTTGAATTTCACAGATTGATGTAAAGCCGCGGAAGTAATTAAAGCCAGGGCTCATCTAACTGAGGAAGGGTTAGATCAAATTATGAAAATTAAAGCAGGTATGAATAAAGAAAGGGATATATCTTAATTTTCCAGAACTCAAGAAGAGTAGAATCAATTAAAGAATTACAAGTAATCGTGGATCATTTTGATAAATATCCACTCATATCCGCTAAGGTAGTTGATTATCTTTTATTTAAAAAATGTTTTAATCTAATTAAACTTCAAGAACATTTGACTGAAGAAGGTTTATTAAAACTAATAGGAATAAAAGCCTCTCTTAACTTGGGTCTTCCTCTTAATTTAAAGGAAGCTTTCCCAAAAGTTGAACAGTATAATAGACCGGCCTATACTTTTAAAGGTATTGCCGATCCTAATTGAGTAGCAGGGTTCTCTAGTGGAGATAGTAGCTTCAGTGTGAAAACCGGTAGCTCTACAACTAATAAGTTAGGGAGCAGAGTTCAATTAAGATTTGAAATAGGTTTAAACATCCGTGAAAAGGAGCTTATCAAAGGTCTGGCTACTTTCTTTAAGTCAGGGTATTCTAGCGCATCTAAAGTCCCTGAAGTTAAAGAGGTTAATGATAAGTATGTTTATATTACAAATGATTCTGTACATCTTCAAGTTATAAAATTTGAAGATATTCTGAATATAATAATTCCTTTTTTTGAAGAGTACCCGATACAAGGAAAAAAAAGCTCAGATTTAGCGGACTTTAAGAAAGCGGCTGAGTTAATTAAAAATAAAGAACATTTAACTCTGGGAGGATTTAATAAAATTCTAGAGATTAAAGCAGCGATGAATAAAGTGAGAACATAGTTAAATGTTGTTAAATGGTTCAGGTTAAGATATATATATATTATTTTATGGATAAATTTGATCGCCATGGAATATTGTGGGCTATAGATGTGCCACATGTGCCTTCACAAAGGGATGCTAAAATGTGAATTCTCGCTAATCCCCTAAAATAGGATACAACATGGATTGTAGTCTGAAATTCGACTACATGAAAAAGGAATTACTAGTAATCGTGTATCACCATGACACGGTGGATTGCCAATCAGAAGGGTACTAACTACTCGTCAGGCGCTGAAAAGAGTAAATGCAATAAGTTTGATTTTGTTAGGCTCCAAGCTAGTAATTGGGCTAGTTGAGGTTCTTAGAGAAATCTTCGTATGCGCTTCTCTGATTAGTGTTAAGTCGAATAAAATATAGGTTAGGACCCTATATAATATTCTAAAAATACCAAACTCCGGGCAATTCCTAAAGCCAAATGCACCAAGTAGGAGACTCCAAAGGTTTCTTATGGCCGAGCTTAATCAGCCGGGTAGGGTAATAGCCATTTGGATTACTCGAAAGGGTGAATGGGTCTTCGCGGATCTAAATCACTTCTCTCTGGGAGAGCGCGTCTACTGAGTCCACGTTGGTTCAACCAACAGATTGGGTAGCTTGGCTCCAGATGTAGTGTAAAAGAGCAGAGAGTAGACGGTATTTTATAGTCATCTATAGGGTAATACCCCGGAGCCGTAAGATTGGCACGGTTGACTGTTAAGGTGTACTCCAATAGCCTTGGAAACAAGGCGTTATTATCCCGTCCTTTACCTGTTACTTTACGTTTCTTACACAATAGGTAACCCGGTATGTGGTTTAATGCATCGTTAAAGATAGTTCAGCAAGGTAGAAGGGATATAAAACATGATAAGGTTCGTGTAGGGTAAAAAAAAAATGAGAGGGGACTCTCATTATAAACCCTTTAATAGCCAAACTCCGGGGAACCCCTAAAGCTCTAGTAACCAAAGTTGTATTGGAAACATTATAACTGGCCCCATTAATGATTGGGGGTATGGTAATATCATTAGAGATGATAGAAATTGAAATGGGTGATCGCGGATCTAAGTCAGACAGCCTTTGTCTGTAAAAGAGCAACGAGTAGACGGCTATTTACGTATGAGTATACGCACTAGTTATAGCCATCAGCTTTAGCGAAGCTCAGCTGATGGGTCAACCGAGCTTGCTGAGCCGGAGGCTAGGCGTATAATTAATTTGAGACTCGTAATGTGTAGATCCTCATATCGTTAAGGTGTACTCTAATGGCCTTCGAAAGAAGGTATCAGCTGGTTATCCTTACCTAAAAATTATATAACTCGCAAATTATTCAAGTTATATAAGTCACGGTTAAAGACCAGTAGAAATGGAACTTGCACGGGATTGATTAATATAAAGCTATACCCCCATAACAAACATATACCCTACCCCTCTTCCCCCCCAGCGAAGCAGCCCCCTAACAAACCGACCCAATTCATTATAATATAATGAAGTTGGGTCGGTTGTGTTCGGGGGGGCTGCTTCGCTGAGGGGGGTGGGGAAGTTCGCTTCCTTGGCTGAATGGAGCTAACCATTACCTTCAAAAAAGAGCCAGAGCCCCCACTTTTTTCCATAGTGAACATTCCATGTTCATCTGCTCTCCCCCCTCTTTACCCGTCTCAATCGAAGATTGAGATTGATTATTCTATGAATAATCAACATCGCATAATCGATGCGGGGAAGGGGGCTGCTTCGCTGGGGGGAAGAGGGATAAATATAAATGAATTTGTGCGCCGTCTAATTGTATATACGCTTGTCTGTGCTTAATCAGACCAGAAAGTATTCATGCATGTTGACTATCAGTGGGGAGGGATGACCACAACCTTGATATGCCAATAAATAGAGGGCTGGTTCGCTGCCAAAAGAGACTAAACTTACTAAGAAAAATAAGGCTTGATTATTACAATTTTTCCACCTCCCTCCCCCCCTCCACTTCTACTTTTTTTTATTAAAAAGGATGTGTGTTGAGAAAAAAGAATTTACAAATTACTTTTACCGCGCAGCTAATCTTTTTTTATAAAAAGTAGAAGTTCCACTTCTTCTTTTTATTAAAAAGGATGTGTGTTGAGAAAAAAGATTTACAAATTACTTTTACCGCGCAGCTAATCTTTTTTTATAAAAAGTAGAAGCTTAGGGGGGCTGCTTCGCTGGGGGGTAAGGGATGTTTTTTCCAAACTTTTCGAATTTTCAGTAGTTCATTTCCAAAAACACTTGGTCGCTGGTAAAGCTTGGTTACGCTAACATGGGTATGCTACTAAGGTCTCACAATTCCATTTGGGGTTATAGACCAATGGAAGTCCATTCGCTTGGGTAATAAAAACTCGCTGTCCAAGAAAGCCTTAACGGGTACCGATTAGGAAACGGCTTTTTGTGGAAAACGAAAGTAAGGACCTATGGGGCTGATACGTGCGCGTCTAATTATATATACGCGTCTGTGCCTAATCAGATCAGAAAGTATTCATGTATGTTGACTATCAGTGAGGAGGGATGACCACAATCTTGATATGCCAAATGCTAATTTTTTCACACTCTACCCCTTAGACACCTTTACAGAACTGTTGGAGGTGGGGCCGTACTCGTCGCCCATCCACCCCCCTCACCCCCCAGTACTCCACTCCCCCCAGCGTAGCAGCTCCTTTTTTTCTTTTTACTAACCGGGTTAGTAAAAAGGTGGGGGCTGCTACGCTGGGGGGGGGGGGGGTGGGGGGCTACACAAGTTAGGGGGGGAAAGGAGAAGAGAATGCAAAACACAACAGGAGAAGGTTACTAGCTAAGGTAAGATTAGAGAATGGGACATACATCAAATCTGTAAAGCATCGAACTTATCCTCGGATATAAAGGTTGTCCACCTAGTCCTTGCAAACCTGGTAACAGGGAGGGGAGTGTAGCATGTTCGAAAAGCACAGGGACGGGATTCCTAGGAGGAGGATGGAACCGAAGAAATGACTATTCCTGTGCGAGCTAAATTCTATAAGGTTAAAAGAGATGGCTGCAGTTGTGGACGTCCCACGCCTGAGATGTTAATCCTCCAAAGGCTCAGTGCACTACTTCTAGATTTTGGGTATCGATCTAGGAAATGAATACTAGTGCAGACAACTTCGGAGAAAGAAGTAAAAGCAGAAACACCATAAACCAACCTAAGTAGAAAATTGACGTACATATAAGAATTCGGGATGATCTTAAGCAGAGGAACCATAAATTCCATACAGTTGCTGGGCAAAAATCTAGTGACACTCGGGTCTTCGTTAAGTCGGTGGAGAAGTAGGAGAGAAACCTGTATGGGTTAGGTGCCACTAACACCTAATACCTAGCTTCGCGTAGGGAAGAACCCGACTGAACATCGACTTAGCAAAAGAGGGCGAGTCTTAAGATTACGGAGGTCCCATAGTAGTATCGGATCATGGGTGAGCTAGAGTAGCCAACGCCTTAGTAGAAATCTGATATGAAGGGGACCAGCCTGATCAAACACCTGGGAGTGGTACCACGGAGTCTGTCCCGTCCTCCTCTATGTTGGATTCCACACCTCACAGAGACAAGGAAAGTTCAGACTTTTCCCTCTGGTACCCAAATGCCCCATGGTGAATCCTTTTAATCAGAAATGATTAAGTTTGTCTACCCTTGCTTCGCAACACTGTTGAGTAGACAATCTAGGCCATCTCCTATAGGTTGATCAGGGGGAGAGCCGTATGCGCTGAAAGGTGCACGTACGGTTCGGAGGGGAGTTCACTGGCCAGAATCGTGTCAAAAGAGCGCTCAGAGTATCTAATTGGTGATACTTGGGGATCTTCAAGACAGGAGAAAAAGAGTTGGTCCCAAAGACCAAGTTGCCCCCACAAATTGACCCTGGCTGGGTCCTTACCCTACATCCAACTAGGGAGTTCGAACTTATGACAGGCGGGTTAAGGAGACAAACTGGGCGATTGGGGGGGGGGTTAGCGAGTTTAGATACACGCATCCTTTCCCCCCCTGCGAAGCCTCCTCCCCCCTCCCCCAGCGAAGCAGCTCCCTATGTAAATATGTGAGAGAGGGAAGGGGGAAAGCTTTCCGAAGATTGGGGGTGAGGGGGGTGGGTGAGATCGGGCATAACCGAATCTGGGAGCGGAGGGCATATCAGTACTTCCCCTAGCGCAAGCGTACCCCTTCACCGATCGATTAAGAATATAAACATCAATCGGTGAAGGGGTAGCATAGCTTCGCTCAGCGTACCCCTTCCCTGACCTCTTCCCCAGCGAACCCCCCCCCCAACAGGGCTGCCAACTTCTGTAGTTTTCTCCAGCGAACCAGCTCCCTGGTTCCGCGCAGTAGAAAACTATAAATTTAATATAAATTTTTCCCTACCGTTAGCGAAGCAGCGTCTTTTAATTTTAATTTTAATTTTAATTTTAATTTTAATTTTAATTTTAATTATCCCCCCAACGAAGCTGGTTCGCTCTTCTCCTCCCCCCGGCTCCTCCCCCCTCCCCAATCTCCATATGTAAATATGTGAGAGAGGGAAGGGGGAAACAAAGATTGGGGGGCTGCTGCGCTGGGGGGTAGGGGGCCAGCGAAGCAGTGTTTTTCTTCTTCTTTTTCCACTCCCTCTTCCTTTTCATTCTGAAAAGGTAGAGGGAGTGGAAAAAGAAGAAGTAAAACAAGTGCTTTTTCTCCTACTTTTTATAAAAAAAGATTAGCTGTGCGGTAAAAGTAATTCCACCCCTGATCCCTCTACCCAAGGGTAGAGGGAACAGTAGGGAAAATTT
>Ga0307511_10002988_pt1 | contig 17500 bp, 13 predicted proteins | sample 13_EM_MG_FD_200266 | JGI IMG/M metagenome (GOLD analysis project Ga0307511, IMG submission 200266) | Populus trichocarpa ectomycorrhiza microbial communities from riparian zone in the Pacific Northwest, United States - 13_EM | ecosystem: Host-associated > Plants > Roots > Unclassified | place... | reverse complement strand
AATGGATGCGCCAGGATTGACGGTGCGGCCGATTCGTACGATGGCTGGACCGCGCAAATATTGCGAAGTCTTCTATGACTCTGTGCGTGTTCCGTTGTCCAACGTGGTCGGCGGCCTGAACAACGGCTGGGTAACGGCAATGTCGACTTTGAGCTTCGAACGCGGCACCGCCGCCCTTGCGCTGCTCATCGGCCTGACACTCAAGGTCGAGAATCTGCTTGCCGCCTGCCCGGCGGACAGGCCGGAACTGCGCCTGAGGCTCGCACGCCTACGCGCCGAGGGAGCCTCGATCCGCGCCACCAACTACCGCTTCGCCCTCGACTCCGAGCACGCGGTACCCGATTCATCCGGCTCCATCATCCGTCTGTGCTTCGCAGAATTCTCGCAGCGTGTAACGGCGGCAGCGATCGACCTGTACGGCATAGACGCACCCGAGGTCGTCGGCATGCACGGCTGGGGCCATGACTACCTTGACGCATTCTCCGAAACAATCGCCGGCGGCACCGCCGAAATCCAACGCAACATCATCGCAGAACGAGTGCTCGGCCTCCCCAAGGGCCCACGCTGACAGTTTTCAATTCGCAGGGGCCTAGCCAGGCGCTCCGGAGCCCCCAAAACAATGTTGTGCGACAGACCGAGCCTGTCCACCACGCCCACCCAACTCAGACAACAACGCCTTCACCCGATAAGTCCAAAGATGCAGCGGATGCTCCAATGTCATCCCCATCGCGGCGAGCATCTGATGAACGTCATACACGACGCGAGTAGCACTTTCCTGCGCATGTGAGGCAGCCAACGCAGCATCACCCTCATCGCCGGTACCCGCAGCCTTCAAGGCCAACCATCTCACCCCGCCCGCCAGCACAGCACATTCCGCCATACGATGGCGCAAGGCCTGGAACGTACCCAGCGGTCGCCCGAACTGCTTGCGAGTTGAGAGGTGCTCAACAGCCGATGCTACGGCTGCTTGCAGCAGGCCACTGACTTCGGCGGCAAGCGCGATACGCAACCACTTGCGTATGTTCGCTGCCTCGCTACTCGAGAGTTGCTGCGTCGTCGTTCCCTCTTTCAATTTACCCATTGGGTAGGCGAAGAGCGACTCGACAGCCTCCACTTCATGGGCCGCCGGCTGGACGATGCCGATACTCTCACCCTGGATAACCAGAACGGTCTTTGCCGTCGCGAGAAAACGCCCTGGACGAGAGTTCTCCGCCACTGCCAGTGGGCGTGGCCATTCACCCGGAAGCTGGTGCCGCACCAACATGGACAGTGCGATCTCGGCGGTGCACGGCAGACGCGCCAGCCTCTCCACAGCCATCGCTGCGGTAAGTGGCCCCAACTCAGGGATCTGGGCAATGTCAAAGTACTGACCGTCCTCGAGCTCCTTTTCCAGCTCGTGGCCGATCAGCGCGAAGCCATGAGCCTCGGTGGGCTTGGCTTCAAACCCGGTCGCCAGCCTGTCCACGGCCGACACCAGCGCGTCCTGGTCCGCAGTGAGTTTGAAATCCATCAGCGTGGCTCCCGTGGCAGCCCGAGCAGATCGGTCGCAATCAGGTTGAGCTGAATTTCGGCAGCGCCGGAGGCGATGCCAGCGACGATTGCGCGCTGATGATGAGCGAGGAGCATGGCATCGCCACCGGACATTGCCTCGGGCACGTGCTCGACCACAAACTCACCGACCAGCCTCTCTGCCATCACGGTCGCGAAGCGCGCCGCACTTGCCTCCGGCCCGACGGGAGTGCCATGGCGCCGCTGATCGACGATGCTGTAGCTGTAGAGGCGTGCGGCTTCGCATGCGGCGCGAGCCCTAGCCGCTTGTTCGATCGCCCCATGGCCGAACCGCCCTGCCTTCTCGAGCTTCTCCACTGCACGGTGCAACATCCTGTTCGCAAGGGCGAAGCGCGGAATGCCAACACGCTCGAGCGAGAGTGCCGTTTTCACGATCTCCCACGCTTGACCTTCGGCACCGAGCAACGCATCTGCCGGCACTTCGACATTGTCGAAGAACACTTCGTGTATATCGCCTTCGCCGATCAGGCTGGGAATCTGTCGCACGATCACGCCCGGCGTCTGCATGGGAACCAGGAAGATGGAGATGCCACCTCGTCCAGGCGCCGTTCTCGCCAGCAGGAAGCAGGTGTCGGCGTGCCCTGCATATGATGTCCAGACCTTCTGCCCGCTGATGCGATAGCCCGAGTCGTGCTTGTCGGCGCGAGTGCGCAGTGACGCAAGGTCGGAGCCCGCTTCCGGCTCTGAAAACCCCTGGCACCAGATCGTCTCGCCGCGCGCCATGGGCGGAATGTAGCGAGCTTGCTGATCTGGCGAGCCATAGCGCATCAGCGTCGGACCGATCCAGTTCACGTTCATGTACTGGCCGCCGCGTGGCTCACCCGCCGACCACATTTCCTCCGCCAGGATGAAAGCCGTCCACGGATCGGCATCGCGGCCGCCCCAGCGCTGGGGCCAGTGGGGCACCAACAGACCCACTTGCGCGAGCTGCGCGCAGAATTTCTTCGCGAAGGCCGCTTGCGACTCGGAGCCGGGACCGTGCGCCAGCGACTCCCAGTCTGGCGGCAGGTGCGTTGCGAGGAAATCTTGCACAGCGCGACGGAAGGTCTGCTGCTCACTGTCCCACTGAAAATCCATCAGGCTCGATCCAAGCTATGCGGACGGCCGGCAAACCTACCAGAGCCTGCCGATGTACTCTTGACCCCAGGCGACACTATTGAGCGCAAGCCAGCTCAAGCGCAAGTCAGCGCAGGCTGCCGCGCACCTGGCGCGGCGAGGCAGAGAACCAGCGGTAGCAGCTGCGCGAGAGCGCCGAAGTCTCCGAGTACCCGAGCATCTTGGCAACACGGATCAAGGGAATGGACGGGTCCTTGAGATAGCGCAGCGCGATCTCGCGACGCACGCCGTCCTTGATCGCTTCAAAGGATTCGCCCTCGGCTTGCAGACGGCGCTGCAGCGCCCGGGGATGGATCCCCAGCATGGAAGCAACGCCGCTGTGGGTACAGTTGCCCTCGAACAGCATGCGCTCGACGAGCACACGAATCCGGGGAGTGAAGACGACATCGGTCGCCGGGAAGCGATGCTCGATGAAATTCGTCGCCAGCTCATACACCTGCGGATCGGCTTTGGGAACCGGGATATCGAGGTCGCTGGCCGCGAACAAGAGGCCACTCATGCGCTGGCCGAAGCGAACCTCCGCTCCAAAATACTCACGATAGGTTGATAGCGGCGCAACGGGATCGTGGGTAAACCAAGCCTCGCGTGCCCGGACCTGCCCGCCGGTGATGTCGACGGCGCCGGTCTGGGTCAACAGTACGGCGCGTTCCAGTCTCTGGGGATGTTTTGGCAAACCTGCCGGAGAAATTTCGACGCGCACGAATACAAAGCCCTCGACCGGAGAATCCTCGAAGCTCATATCAACTGCGGTGCTGTAACCCTGGACGTACTCAATGCAGTAGCGGAATGCCTCGCGCAGGGTCCGCGAGTTACGCATCACGTAGCCCAGCGGACCGAGAATTTTCACCCCGCCCTGAGAGGCAGCGAGGCGCATGCCGAAATCCGGACAATTGAGCTCGACGGCCGCCCTCTCGAGCAAACGCACGTACGTGCGATGAGGAATCACTGCGTGGCGGTTGTCCAATGAAGCCGGGTCAATCTGAGCCTCGGACAGCAGGTCCTTCGGATCCCCCCCGAGCTGCGCCACGACCTCCCGAAACTTGAACAGGACATCGACGCAGACCATTGCCCGGCCGCCGTCATTAAGACCCGGATCAGTTCCTGAACACTCCACAGCTCGTGGATTGAGCAATTCGGCCAGCCCCCACTCACGCGTCGCAAAAAAAAGGATGACGCCAGGGGGCCAATTGCGCAAGCTCGGCCGCTGCAGCAGCACTCCTGGCGGCCACGGTCGGGGTTCCGCCAGCTTACATAAGACGCTGCAGCGACACGCTTTCCCCAGCGCCACGCGCCGGCCCAAGGCAGCCATCCGCGACGCGTTACCCGCAAAGCGGCACGTACTTCACGAGGCGCGTCGGTGCTACGACATACCGAATGTGACGACATGCGAGTCGGAACATCGGTATGCCGTAGCACCGACGTGGGTGTGATAGCACGACAACAGCAGACCTTGACGGCACCGGCTCTAGCCGGCCCCGTCCGTCCCCCCCCGCTGCTTCAGTCCCGCCCGGCGAACGGCCTCACCGTCACGCGCAACCAGACTTCCCGCCCCGGATCGGCGAAACACCCGGCCGGATCGATACCAAACGGACTGCGCGTCGTACCACCCGAAGGATTTGGCACGATCTCCGTTTCCAACGGCGAGGACACGCAGTTTCCGGAGGTGATCTTGTCGTTGATGTTCTTGCCGATCACTGCGACTTCCCAGAGGTTCTTCGGACCTTGCAGCGACACGCCCAGGTCAACCTTGACGAAGGCGCTCTGGTAGTTGTCGTTGTTGGGACGGTTGACAGACAGATAGGTGACATACCTGCCAGAGAACGCATTGCTGTTGTTGAACACCAGCTTGTAGTCATTCGCGAGCGGCATTTCGTAATCGAACCCGAGGTTGCCCTGCCATTGAGGCGCGCGGATGAGCGGCGTCCCGGACAGGTCCTGAGCCGTGTAGACCCCGACGGCCGGGTTGAAACTCTGGTTGCAGCCCTCGGAGACCAACTGACCGCCCCAGCAGGGCGCATTGTTGAACTTCAGGTACCGGCCGTGGTTCCAGTTCACGGCTGCGTTGAATGACAATCCCTCAACCGCCGGCGGACGATAAGCCGCATCGATGTCGATGCCGTAGGTGCGTGCAGTTGCCGCGTTGACCGTCTGGATGACGGGCACGCCGCCCTCCGGAGGTGAAATCACACCAACCTGCAGCCCGTTGTAATCGTAGTAATAGCCGGAGACGTTCAGGGCGAGCCGGCGATCCAGCAAGCGGCTCTTCAGGCCCACTTCGCCGCCGTTGACCTTCTCGTCGTTGAATGAATTGTCTTTGCCTGTGACTGCAGGGGTGGCGACGCTGAAGGAGCCCGATTTGAAACCTTTCTTCCAGGCTCCAAACACCGTCAAGTCATCCGTCGGCCGGTAAGTCAGAGTGACTTCCGGAGAGGGTTTCTTGGAGTGCAGCTCCGGTGTGGGCACAACAGTGGGCTTTCCAGTGGCCAGGTTGAATGGGCTTTCGACCCGCTTCTCATCCGTCCAGCGCAGACCACCTGCCAGCTCCAGCCGCTCCATGATGTTCCATCTGACCTGACCAAACACCGAATAGGTCGTGATGTCCACGGGCGTGTTGCCGTTTTGCAGAATGCAATTCGGAACAATGAACGCACACGGTAGTACCTGCGGATAGGCATAGTTTCCAAATACCGTCACGTTGTCGACCAGCTTGCCGTCCTCATAGAGGCCGCCCACGGTGAAATTCACGGGCCCCTTGAAGTCGCTGGTGGCCCGCACTTCCTCGGTGAATTCGCGGCGATGGAAGTGGTTGTTGACGCCGAGGAAGGGACCCGCGTACGTCGTCTGGTATGGATTCACCAGGCTCTGGGAGCTCAGATTGTAGTAACCGGTCGTGGAATTCAGCGTCACGGTGTCGGTCGGAAGATAGTTCAGCTCCAGTGTTCCGTAGCTTTGATGGGTTTCGAGGAACGGAACTCCGTTGTTCAGCGCCGCCGGGAAATCGGCGGGATCCAGTGACAGCACCCGAACGTTCCGGTCGAGCCTGCAATCCTCGGTACCGCCCTGGAAAGGCGGAAATCCAGGCGCGACGGTTCCAGTCGGAGCGTTCGTGCACTGAAAGGTCTCGGAGTTGAGCGCGCGGTCATACACGAAGTTGGCCTTGAAGCGCGCGCTGAACTGACTGACGGGATTCCACAGCGCCGTACCGCGGACGATGTAACTCTTTGAATCGGGCGCATGCTTGTTGGGCGCCACGACGCCGGTACCGGCCAAAGGTGTGCCGACATTGTCGAAGTATCCGTCCGCCTTTGAGTACATGGCGGCCAGCCGCAGCTTGAGGGTGTCGGTTACCGGGCCGGAGACGATCAGCTCGCCGCGGGGGTTGACCGACTCGAACTCGTACGCCGCGCGCCCGATGACTTCGAACTTGTTGGTCGGGTCCGCGGTGCGAATCGAAATCACGCCACCCGGGCTGCTCTTGCCGTAGAACAGCGCCTGCGGCCCCTTGAGGACCTCGATGTGGTCCAGGTCGAACAACCCGCTGTCGAGAGCCAGGCCGTTGCCGAGCGACAACCCGTCAAGGTTGAGTGAGACCGACTGATCGACGCCCGGATCCTGCGAAGCCGTGCCGATGCCGCGAATGGAGACGAGGGTGCCGATCGACAGGAGTGAATGGCCGAGGCTCAGACCGGGAGCGAGCTTCGGAAGGTCTGTCAGCTCGGTGACCTGCAGCCTTTCCAGCCGCTCCTGCGAAATCACCTGTTCAATCACCGGCACGTTGAGAATCGATTCCTGCCGCTTACGGGCGGTGACAATGACCTCCTGCAGATCTGCCGGACCAGGTCCTTCGGCAAGTCGTGTCGGTCCACTGGACTGCGCTTGAGCGCCGCCCGCCAGACTCAGCGCGGCCACTGCAACGGATGTCGCCAGCACCTTACGGCGCCAGAAAGAATGCTTCTCTGACAAGTTGATACCCCCCCAATTTCTGCAAAACTGAAACGAACTCCTGTGCGTCCCGGCACCGCTTGGGCCTGTGCACGTTGATCCCTGACGGCGTCCAGTCGCATGCGAAATCGGGAGAGGCCACACCCATCGTCCGCAGCTCAAAAGCTCGGGTGCAGCGAGCGCATGACGTTGATAGCACCGCAGCACGGGGTGTTCTTGACACCTCCGGACATTTCCCACTGCCGCGGGCGACGTATTGGCGTGCATGCGACAAAGGCCGCTGGTCCCCCCTCTGTGGCGTGGCAAGTTGGGTAGTTACTGGCTGTTATACAAGGCTAATATCCACCCAGGGCAAGACAGATTACGCCGCAGGGCCCGACGCCGTTGGGTGGCGTTTGTTGCGGGCCACAAACACGTAGCAGGGGCGGTTGTGAAGCAGAAGCTGACGTTCGGTTATCTCTACGATTTCAGAAATCCGCAGCAATGGCACAGACCTTGGGCTGAACTGTATGCCCAGACGCTGGATCTCATCACTTGGACCGAGAGCATCGGGTTTGAAGGAGTCTGGGTACCCGAGCATCACGGCGCCTCGGATGGCTATGCGCCATCGCCGCTGGTCGCCCTCGCTGCAATCGCCGCGCGCACCAAGACAATCAAACTGGGCTCCGCAATCGCGCTGGCGCCCCTCTACCACCCCGTCCGATTTGCCGAAGAGTGCGCAGTGCTCGACATTCTGTCCAACGGCCGCCTCGAGATGGCTGTTGCAGTAGGTTATCGCCGCCGCGAGGCGGAGGCCTACGGCGTCGATTTCTCTTCACGCGGGCGTCGAACGGATGAGTTCCTCGAGATTGTCAGCAGACTCTGGGCCGGCGAGACGTTTTCTTACCAGGGCAAGCATTTCGCACTGCAGAATGCCTCGATTGTTCCAACACCACTGCGTGGCCGCGTACCGCTCTACCTCGGCGGATTTACGGACAAAGCGCTGGAGCGCACCGCGAAGTACGGCGATGGTTACTTCGGCAACGAAGAGGTCTGTGACCTGTACCTGGAGAAGCTGCGCGCCTGTGGCAAGGATCCCGCCAGTGCCCGGATCCGCATCCAGGGATTGTTTGTCGTGGTTGCAAACGATCCGGAAAAAGCCCTGCACGAGCTGGCGCCCCATTTTCACTATGTGAACAATGCATACGGGGAGTGGCTGCACGAGGATCGGGCCTCCACCGGTTTCGGTGATGCCGCGGTCTTGAAGCCGATGACGCTGGAGGCCTTCAAAGCCAGCGGCATATTGAAGGTTTTGACTCCGACCCAGGCTGTCGACATGTTCAACACGATGCTTACGAAGGCGCCGGTCGAGCATTTCATGATGATGGCGCCACCTGGACTGCCCCCTGCGAAGTTCGCCCCCTACGCGGAGCTCTTCGCGCAAAAGGTCATCCCGGCGTTTCGTTGAGCGGCGGCAATCCGAGCTCCTCGAGCACCTCTGCTGTGTTGGCGCCCAGCTCCGGAGCAGCGCCGGCGACACGGCCCGGCGTGCGCGAAAACCAGGTTGGCACGCCCGGAAAGCGCACAGGGCCACGAGGCGTATCCACCGTCTCGAAAAATCCGACTGCGTTCAGATGGGGATTGTCGAACAGCTCATCTGGGGTGCGCAGCGGCGCCGCGGGTATGTCGTGCGATCGGAACAGCTCGAGCCATTCCTGTGTGGTCCGCTCCTTGAGGGTCCCTGCAATCAGGGCGTACACGGTGTCGATGCGGCGCGCCCGCAGCTCGAGAGTGGCAAACTGAGGATCGCTGGCCCACGCGGGCTTCACGGCGCCGACGAAAGCGGACCACTGTTTGTCGTTGTATATCAACGCGGAAATGTACCCATCGCTCGTCCGATACGGCCGGCGGTTGGGCGCCACCGCGCGCGGGTAAATCGCAGGCCCGAGCGGTGGGTCGAACAGGGCGCCGTTGGCATGTTCGACCAGCATGAACGCTGCCATGGTTTCGAACATGCCGACTTCCACTTCCTGGCCCTCGCCGGTCCGCTCGCGGTGGAACAGCGCCATCATCGTGGCATAGAGCGCCGTCATGCCGGCCACCTTGTCGGCCATGATCGTGCCAACATAGTTGGCTTCCCCGGTCAGCATCTGCTGGACCGCTGGCAATCCGCACTCTGCCTGGATCGTATCGTCATAGGCGGTCAGATCCCTGTCGGGGCCGCGACGGCTGTACCCATAGCAGTTGGTGTAAATGATCGCCGGATTGAGGGCGGCGACATCCTCATAACCAAACCCCAACTTGGCGATCGCCTTGGCGCGCATCGAGTGGACGAAGACGTCCGCTCGATGAATGAGTTCCCGCAATGCAGCTTTGCCCGCCTCCGACCGGAGGTCGAGCACGATGCTGCGCTTACCGCGGTTCACATTGACGAAAACGCCACTCATGCCCGGCGCCGGCCCGACCGAGATATAGCGAGTGTTGTCTCCGTCAGGCGGTTCAACCTTGATCACGTCTGCGCCCATGTCGGCCATGATCTGGGTGCAATACGGCCCCATGACCATCGCGGTGAGATCGACAACGCGCACGCCAGCTAGCGGACCTGAGCCCTTCGCTTGCGTCACTTCAGCGGCCCTTCCACTGCGGGCGTCGTTTCTCGGCGAACGCTTTAGGGCCTTCCTGCGCATCGTCGCTTCGATAGACACGCTCCGACACGTGCCGCGCGGCGCGCAAAGCTGATGAGCGGCCCATCTCCGTAGACAGCATCACCATTTCCCGCGCCGCCATCACCGACAACGGCGCGCCGTCGAGAATTTCAGTGGCGAGCGCAAGCGCCGCGGCCATCAGTCCATCCGGCTCAACCAGCCGGTTGACCAGACCGATCTCATAAGCGCGTTGCGCGCTGATCGGTTTTCCAGTCAGGACAATCTCCATCATGATGCGCTGCGGGATCATATGGATGAGGGGCGCCGCCCAGGGCGAGCTCCTGCCCACTTTGACTTCCGTAATCGCGAATTGCGCGCGCGTGCTCGCGACGCACAAATCGCAGGCCTGGGCAATCATCCACCCACCTGCAAAAGCAACGCCGTTGACCGCCGCGATCGTCGGCTTGGTCAGCTCGATATTGTCGCCCGGAACGGGAAACATATCGCGCGGGGGGACGGTCAGTTGCAGCTCCGTCATCTCCTTCAGATCGCCGCCCGCGCAAAAAGCCTTCTCTCCAGAGCCTGTCAGAATCGCGACGCGCAATTTCGGGTCGCGCTCGAAGCGGTCCCATGCCGCGAACAGGCCAGCGCGAATATCCTTGCCAAGGGCGTTGCGGGCCTCGGGACGATTCAACGTGATGACCGCGATTCCATCCTCGCGCGCATCGAACAGAACAGCGTCGCTCATCTAAAATCCTCGGCTCCTGATGTTATGGGCCGCCTGATCCAGCTCCTCACGAAAATCCGGGTGAGCGATTCCAACCAGGCGGCGCGCGCGTTCGGCGAGCGTTTGCCCCTTCAGCTCGGCCGCGCCGAATTCGGTAACGATCACATCCACGTCACTGCGCGCGGTGGTGACCGGCCCGGACAGAGCGGCGGTAATCCGACTGATCTTGCCGCCCTTGGCAGTCGCGGGCAAAGCAATGATGGAGTGGCCGCCGCGCGAACGGCTGCCGGCACGGACATAGTCCACCTGGCCGCCAGTACCGCCCAGATATTGGCCGCCGCTCTGCTCGGCGTTGACCTGTCCCGTCAAATCGACCTCCACCGCCGAGTTGATCGTCACCAGTCGCGAGAGGCGAGACAGGACCGCCTCGTTGTGGGTGTATGAGGAGCTGCGCATGTTGATCTTTGGATTGCGATCGACGAAATCATACAGACGCCGGGTGCCAATCAGCGCACCCGTGATCGATACACCAGGGTCAATGGGCTTCAGGGCATTGGTCACCACGCCCGCCGCAACCAGATCGACCAGGCCGTCGCCGATCATGCCCGAATGAACGCCCAGATCGCGGCGATCCTGCAGCAGACGCAGGATCGCGTCGGGCACCGCGCCGATCCCGACCTGTAGCACTGCGCCGTCCTCGATATAGCCGGCCACTATTTTTGCAATCGCCAGGTCGGTTTCGCCGATCTGCGCTGGGGCAACCTCGACCGGATTGCGCGCGACGTGCACGGCGCAGTCGATCCGCGCGGCCGGCAGGGCCGCATCACCAAACGTAAAGGGCACGCGCTCGTTCACCTCAGCGATGACCACCCGTGCTTTCGCCACCGCGGCCTGAACGAAGTCATTGATCAGGCCGAAGCTGTGATTGCCGTTGGCATCGGGCGGACTGACCTGCACGAAAGCGACGTCGCAACCGATCAAGCCCTGCTCGATCATCGGTCCGACCTGACTGACATGACAGGGAACTATGCCAAGCCGGCCCGTAGCCGCAACGGTACGCAGCGCACCGATTGCGCCCATGCTCGACAGGCTGATCTTTTCCGCCGCCTTCGCGTCGAGAATCCCCGAGAAACTGGTGGCCGCGAACCCGGACAGGCGGCCAATGCTGTCGGCCTGCGCAATCAGCGCCTCGAGGAGCGTCGTGGGCTCACCGCACGCCTGGCCCCAAACAACATGATCGCCTGGGCGCAAAAAGGCGCCCAACTCGAGGCCGTCCGCATGAGTCGAGACCGTCATCGGCGCGCAGCGAATGCCAACACCGCCTGCGCACGGGCGAGATGCGGTCGATCCAACATGGCGCCCTTGTAGCCGATCGTGCCGGCGCCTGGATTCGCGGCAAACAGGTCGACGATTTCCTGCGCCGCCGCCTGCTCCTCCACGCTTGGCGTGAAAGCCTCGTTGATCACATCGACTTGCGCCGGATGAATCGCCAGCATGCCGCGGTAGCCGGCGCGCCGCATTTGCGCCGCTCGCTTGCGCAAGCCCGCTTCGTCTCGGAAATCGCCATGGATCGTTTCGATGGCCGGCACGCCGCAAGCCGCCGCACCGACGAGGCAAAGGCTGCGCGCCAGCTCATATGTGAAGCCATAGCCGTCGTAATCGCCGCGATTGTCCATTGCGCCGAGCGCGGTCGCGAGGTCTTCGCCACCCCATGACATGGCAGCCACGCGTGGCACGCCCGCATAGCTGCCTATCAAAAGCATGCTCTCAGGCATCTCGGTCGCGAGGAGCGCCACTTTGGTGACGCCTATGGCAATCCCTGCAGCCGCCTCGAACGCTGTCAGGTAGTGGTCGAGAAGCTCGGCATCAGCGCGGCCACGCGGTTTCGGCAACATGATTCCAGCCGGAGCGCCAGGCATGACAGCTGCCAGGTCCGCGAGCGCATGAGGCCCCTGGATTGGGTTGATCCGCACCCACAGCCGTGCGCGATGTTTCGCGTTCGCGGCCAGGAAGGCCGCAACCATCGACCGCGCCTTGGGCTTCTCTGCCTCGGCTACCGCATCTTCGAGGTCGAAGATGACGATGTCCGCGGCACCCGCGGTGGCCTTCTCCATCTTTCGCTCACTATCGCCCGGCGCGAACAGCCATGATCGCGCGTTGAGGCTCTCTCCAGGCATGGTCATTATCTTCCTCAGTACGACTTGGGCAGTTCCAGGACCTTCTCGGCCAGGTAGTTCAGGATCATGTGCGGGCTCACAGGCGCGGTCCTGGGGATCAGGCACTCGCGCACGTAGCGCTCGACATGATATTCCTGCGCATAACCCATGCCGCCCAAGGTCAGCATGGCAGTGTGGCACGCCTCGAAGCCGAACTCACCGGCCAGGTATTTGCCCGCATTGGCCTCGATACCGCACTCCAGGCCCTGGTCAAACAGGGTCGCCGCCTTCATCACCATCAGGTTGGCGGCCTCCAGCTGCGCCCAACATTTGGCGAGCGGGTGTTGGATGCCCTGGTTCATGCCAATGGGCCGGTTGAACACGATGCGCTCGCGCGCGTAGCGGGCGGCTCGGAAGATGGCGGCACGGCCGATGCCGACCGCTTCAGCCGCGACGAGAACGCGCTCCGGATTCAAGCCGTGGAGGATGAGCTTGAACCCCTCCCCCTCCGTGCCGATCCGGTCCTGCTCCGGGATCCACAGATCCTGGATGAACAGCATGTTGGAATCCACCGCATGCCGGCCCATCTTGTGGATCAGGCGCACGTCTATTTTTGAGCGGTCCAGATCGGTGTAGAACAGCGACAGCCCTTCGGTTTTGCGCTTGACCTTCTCGAGCGGCGTGGTGCGCGCCAGGAGCAGCATCTTGTTCGCCACCTGGGCCGTGGAGATCCAGATCTTCTCACCGTTTACCAGGTAACCGCCGTCGCGCCGCTCCGCGCGGGTCTTGAGCTCCGTCGTGTTGAGTCCCGCATTGGGCTCCGTGACGGCAAAGCAAACTTTGTCGTCGCCTCGAACAACGGGAGGAAGAATTCGCTCCTTCTGCTGCTGCGTGCCAAACAGCACTACCGGCTGCAAGCCGAACACCGGAAGGTGAATGCTCGATGCGCCGCTCATGCAGGCGCCCGACTCGGCAACCGCCTGCATCATCACAGCGGCTTCAGTGATGCCGAGCCCCGAGCCTCCGTACTCGGTGGGCGTTGCAATCCCCAGCCAACCTGCCTCAACCATCGACTTGTAGAAATCGTGCGGAAAAACACCTTCACGATCGCGTTCGAGCCAATACTCATCGGGAAAGCGCGCGCAATGCTTCAGGATGGCTTCCCTGATGTTCTGCTGATCCGGGGTGAGTGCAAAATCCATCGTAAGCTTTCAGGAGTCGGACGAGCCGCGACCCTTGACGGCCATGGCGAAACTATAGCGAATGTGGTCGGCATGGCCCGAAGGGACAACCACCGGGATGAATGGCGTATCCGTATTGCGGATCGCATCCATCTGCTCGGCCACCTGCTCGATGGACCAGGTACCGCGGTACACACCGGGGGACTCACCGATGAAGGCCCGCGCGACGCGGCCAGCGATCGAAATCAGCATCTCGCCCGAGATGGAGCAGGATTCATGTGCGAGCCAGCCCACCACGGGCGCGACGAGCTCCGGCAACATTGGCGGGTAAGCGCTCGTATCCAATCCTTCGGCCATTCTCGTCACGGCTCCGGGAACGATGAGGTTGCACTTTACACCCTCCGCAGCACCCTCGAGCGCGACGACATTGGACAAACCGATCAGGCCCGCCTTGGCCACGCCATAATTGGCCACGCGGTGATTCCCGTACAAACCGCCGATCGACGAGGTCAACACGACACGGCCGTAACCGGCCTTGCACATAGGAACGAAAGCAGGTCGTACGACATGGAATGCGCCCCGCAGATGCACATCCAGGACCGCATCGAAATCATCCTGCGTCATCTCCTTCAAAGAGGCCGCACGAACGTTGCCGGCGTTATGGATAAGGATGTCAATCCGGCCGTAGTGGTCCAGCGCCGCTTGGACAATCGCGCCTCCGCCCTCAGGCGTAGAAACTGACGCGGTGCATGCGACGGCTTCGCCTCCCGCGCAAGTGATCTCCCGCACCACCTCGTCAGCAGGACCAGCATGGATGCCTTCCCCCTTCAGGCTTCCGCCGGTGTCATTGACAACGACCTTGGCCCCCTTCGAGGCAAGGAGCAGTGCATAGGCGCGTCCCAGTCCGCGGCCGGCACCCGTTATGACCGCTACGCGATTGTCGAATCTGAGCTCCGGCGCTGCGCCGGCAACACCACCGGGTCGTTTCACTTGAGCGGGCGCGGTGCGCCCGTACCCATGTATCGCGCCAGGTTGCGGTGAAGATTGGCGACACTGCGCTCCCGGTATGGATTGGGCAGGGTGCCGCGGAAACCGCCCGCTTTCAGGCCCTGCTGCACCGCAGCCATGTTGGAGAAGTCCTGCGGCAGGACGCTGCCCCATCCCGGGTCCTCGGCGGGCAAATATTCCCACGGAGTATTCGGCCCCTGCCCCTGCGGGTACAGCTCATAGACAGAGACTTCGAAGATGCACTTGTTAGGATCGTAGCCGAACGGGCGGGCGCCATAGCACAGCATGTTGTTGACGGCGTGCCCGATCTGGAAGTTGGGGAAGATCTGCCACGCGGTACCACTCTTGCCGACATGCCCGGGATCGACGGTTGGCCAGATCACGCCGCGCGCGGCATCGTCGCGGCGCGCGGAGTCGAGCCAATGTTTGAGCACCTTCTCGGGCGGAGTCTCCGGAGGTAGCTCAGTGACCAGCCGCAGCGACGCATCGACGAGCGTCCGCGTGGTGTTGGTGTTGACATGCTCCCAGGTATAGACCTGCATTTCCGCGGTGGAGACGCGGGGATCGGCGCCCGCGCCGAGCCGCAGCTTGGCTTGGTTCTCCTTCAGATCCTTGGGCGCGTCATAGCCTATGTTGCTGTGTTTCCCCTGCGCCCGGGCCCAGCCGCGAAAGTCGCCGAACTTCATGAACTCCGGGTGGGTCCCCGGGACATGGTAGGTCTCGGCGAACGCCTCCATGGCGACCTTCCAATTGCAATCGAATACCAGCCAGCGGCGCCAGCGGTGCCGCATGTTTTGCAGCTCGAACGGGTCGAGCATGGTGGCGGCGGGCTCCAGGAAGTCCCGCAAGGGCTCGCACTGCGGATCCAGGTTGATCCAGATCCAGCCACCCCAGGTGTCGGCCTTGACCTCGCCGAGGCGTGTACGCTCCTCCGTCAACGCGCCGTTCCAGTCATCCTTGTTCATGACATGGGTGCATTGGCCGTCCAGGTTGTAACGCCAACCGTGGAACGCGCAAACAAACAAATGCTCCTGCTTGCCGCAGGCTCTCTTGGCGCCTTTAGGGGTGTCCACCAACCGGCGGCCACGATGTGAGCACACGTTGTAGTAGGCGCGGATCTTGTCCGGCGCCGTGCGAACGATCAGGATCGAATCGTCGAGGATGTCATAGGTGAGGTAGTTGCCGACTTCGGGGATCTCCTCGAGCCGGCCGACCTGTTGCCACACCTTGCGCCACAGCTTGTCACGCTCCGCGCGGGCATAGTCCTCGGATATGTAGGCCTCGACGCCGAAGGTGACTGCTTCTGACAGGCCGTCAGCCGTTTGAGCCACCGTTTCGTTCGTGATCTGCGCAGTTGTGCTCATGACATTTTCCAAAGCGTGCAAAAGCTATAGCCAAGCCCCGACCGGGGCGCCGCCACCTATACAGGATTCATAGTAGCGGGCCCCACGGTGCGTTCTTGACAGCTCGCGACAATTTAGCGCCGTAGAACGCGACCCCACGGCCCCTTAGCTTGCTCCGGTGGGCGTCAGGGTCAATGATCACCTTTGCTGAAGAGTGGCGGCTGTTTATTGAGCAGTGAAGCCCCGTGCTTATCGGATGATCAGCCAGAGGGGGACACGTGGAAATGACCCAGAGTGCAGACTTGGTAAGGCAGCGTGGCTGGTATCACGGCTGGAGCATTGTGGCTGTCTGCGTCCTATCGCAGGTAGCTGCCAATGGCCTGACGTACAACGCCTATTCGCTGTTCCTACGCGACTGGTCGGCACAGCTGCACGCTCCGATCAGCCAGCTGCAACTGCCCATCGCGGGGATGGCGTTGGTGGCGGCTATGCTCTCCCCCATGGTTGGCGCGTTAGCGGACAAGTACCCCGCGCGTCGCCTGTTTGGCTGGGGATTGATCGGCATCGCGATCTTCTACGCGGCCATCAGCACGGCGACTGCGGCGTGGCAAGTCGTGGCGCTCTACGCCGTTCTCGCACCCCTGGCCCTCTGCCTCTCGACCGCCGTTACTGCGAATGCGCTCATCTCGCGCTGGTTCGTGCGCCGCCTTGGGCTCGCGCTCGGGCTGAGCGCCTTCGGTATCGGCATGGCAGGAGTGCTGCTACCTCCGCTGATCGCTGCAACGCTGCCGACAATCGGCTGGCGGATGGTCTGGCGGATCGGTGCACTGGTGGTGGCCCTGTTAGTCCTCCCGCTGGTGGTGGCAGTCGCCCGCAACAGGCCAACCGAGAGTGAGGGAAAGTACTATCTGACCAGCGACGGCAAGCAGGCCGCGCATCATGGACACGCAGCGAAGGGCAGCCAAGTGGGTTGGCGTGAAGTGGCCGCACGCAAAAACTTCTGGCTGCTGGTGGCAATCTATCTGCCGATGATGGCCCTCTATGGCGGTTGCGCCCAAAATCTGGGGCCCTATGCCGCGAGCCACGGCTTCACCCAGCAGACCGCCGGCACCCTGCTGTCGATACTGAGCTTCTCGCATCTGGTCGCGACATTGGTCCTCGGACTGCTGTCTGATCGGTTCGGAAATCGCCTGCCCTTTGCCGGCCTTGCGGTCATCATGGTCGCCGGCGCGGGCATTCTCGCCTTCGGCGCGGGTTTCCCGACCCTTACAGTGGGCTGCGCCCTGGTCGGCTTTGGTGGTGGCCTGTTCACCTTGCTCGCAGCAGCGATCGCTACTGAGTTCGGTGCGGAGGCAGTGGGACGGGCCTTCGGACTGTGTATGTTTTTCATCCCACTGACCGCCCTCGCACCGTTTGCCGTTGCAAAGACGCAGGAGAGCACCGGCAGCTATGCGCCTGCCCTGCTGGGCCTCGCGACCCTTGTGGCCATCAGCGGATTTCTCAGCCTGCTGCTTCGCGAGCGCCGAGGAGGCGACGATCAACCCGCGAAGGCCGCTCTCAGCGAAACGTGATCACGAGTTAGCTTGCGTACCGCGACGTTCCACTCTGGGTCCGCGCGATAATCAATCGTCTCGTCCGCACCGAGACTCTTCAGGCGAGCACCGGACTCTACGCAATATAACGGCCGCCATTCACACTCAACGTGTGGCCGGTGATATAGCCAGCGTCGTCGGACACCAGGAACGCACAGGCCGCTGCGATATCTTCCGGCCGGCCCGCCCTCTTCATCGGTGAGCTGGCCGCAACCGCCGCAATGCCATTGGCGAGTGCACCA
>Ga0307511_10002987_pt1 | contig 17501 bp, 18 predicted proteins | sample 13_EM_MG_FD_200266 | JGI IMG/M metagenome (GOLD analysis project Ga0307511, IMG submission 200266) | Populus trichocarpa ectomycorrhiza microbial communities from riparian zone in the Pacific Northwest, United States - 13_EM | ecosystem: Host-associated > Plants > Roots > Unclassified | place... | reverse complement strand
CCGACGACCGCTTCCTGACCCTGGCCTCGCTGGCCACTATCGTCGGCGTGCGCGACGTGATGACCGCGCTGCTGGCGGCCGGCAGCGTCCACCTGCTGGATCCGCAGCGGGTGGGCGCGCGGGAGATCCGCGAGGCGGTCCGCGACCAGGCGATCACCGTGCTGTTCGCGTTCCCGGCCCTGCTCCGGTCGGTGGTGGGCGCAGGGCGCGAGCCCGTGGGCCCGGCGCTGCGGCTGGTGCGGATCGGCGGCGACACGACGCTGTGGAGCGACATCGACCTCTTGCGCGGCTGGCTGGCGCCGGGCGCGGCGATCCAGTTGATCTACGCCGCGACCGAGGCGCCGATGATGCAGTGGTTCGTCGATCCCGCCTGCAAGGGCGAGGATGCGCGGATCCCGATCGGCTATCCGCTGCCCGGCAACGCCCTGGCGATCCTGGACGAGGACGGGACGCCGACGCCGGCGGGCGAGGCCGGGGAGCTGGTCGTCTCCAGCCCCTACGTGGCGCTGGGGCACTGGATCGCCGGGCGATGCGTCCCCGACGCGTTCGATGGCGATGACCTCGCAGCCGGCCGCGTGTTCCGGACCGGCGATCTCGCGCGCCAGCGGCCGGACGGGATGCTGGAACGGCTGGGCCGCCGCGACCGGCAGGTGAAGATCCGCGGCGTGCGGGTCGAACTCGACGGGGTGGAGGCCGCCTTGCGCGAGCATCCGGGCGTGCGCGATGTGGGCGTGCTGGTCCGCACCAGCCCGACCGACGGCGCAGCGACGCTGGTGGCCTATGTCCGTCCTCGGGACGGGGCGTCGGCGGGACTGCTGGAGGCGCTGAAGGTCCGGATGCTATCGGCTCCGGCGGCCATGCGGCCGGGGCGGCTGTATCTCGCCGACGAGATCCCGCGGCTGCCCAGCTCGAAGCTCGACGTCCGCGCCCTGGCCGTCCGCGACGAGGCCACGGCGCGCGCCGAGCGGGCGGGCGGAGGCGCACCGCGGCGAGAGAATGAGGACGGCGGCGACCGGGTCGTACAGGCCGTGACCCAGGTCTGGCGGATGGCGTTGGAACGGGCGCCGGGCGGGCCGGACGAGGACTTCTTCGACGCCGGCGGCGATTCCCTTAAGGCGATTTCGCTGATGGTGGAGTTGGAGCAGGCGCTGGGCGTCGAGCTGCCGCTGACCCTGATCAACGAGGCGCCGACGTTCGGCGGGTTGGTCGCGGCCCTCAAGGCGCAGGCGCCGGCGGAGTACTCGCCGCTGGTGCTGCTCAAGGCCGGGGAGGGCGCGCCGCCGGTGTTCTTCGTCCACGGCATCGGCGGCAACGTCGTCGACCTGTTCCCGATCGCCCGGGCGATGACCTACGCCGGGCCGGTCATCGGCCTGCAGGCGCGGGGCCTGTCGGCGGGGCAGCGGTGCCACCACACCGTCGAGGCCATGGCCGAGGACTATCTGGCCGCCGTCAGGGCGCGGCAGCCGCAGGGGCCCTACCACCTGTGCGGCTACTCGTTCGGCGGTCTGGTGGTCTTCGAGATGGCGCGGCGGCTCACAGAAGCCGGCGAGACGGCGGCGCTGGTGGGCCTGTTCGACACCATGACCAGCACCGCCAGCTGGCCGGCGGCGCGGCGCTTCGGCGTCACACGTCGCCGCCTGACGGGCCTGGCGGCCCGGATCCGCGGCGCGCCCGGGGAACGCCGCGGCTCGGGCGGGCCCTCCGTCCTGCAGATCCTGCTCTCGGGTCCCAAGCGGGTGCGGAACGTGCGGGGGTTCGGCCTGCTGGCCTCGGCGCGCTATCGGCCCGGCGTCTACGACGGGACCCTGACCCTGTTCTCGCCGGTCGACCGCGATCCGGCCCTGCCGTCGCTGGAGGAGATCTGGGCCCCGCATGCGCGCGCGGTCACGACCGTGGCCACCGCCGGCGACCACCTGACGATGCTGGCCAAGCCCAACGCGGAGTCCGCCGCCGAGGCCCTGACCCACCGGCTGCCGGCCTCGGCATAGAAAAAGGGCCGCGGAACGTGTCCGCGGCCCCATCTTCCCCTCAACTTCAGGCGGCTAGCACTTGAAGTACATGTCGTATTCGACCGGGTGCGGGTGCAGCGCCAGGCGCATGACCTCTTCCATCTTCAGCTCGATGTAGGCGTCGATGAAGTCGTCGCTCATCACCCCGCCGGCCTTCAGGAAACCGCGGTCCTTGTCCAGGCTGTCCAGGGCTTCCTTCAGGGAGCCGCAGACTTCCGGGATCTTCTTCTGCTCGCGCGGCGGCAGGTCGTAGAGGTTCTTGTCGGCCGGGCCGCCCGGATCGATCTGGTTGATGATGCCGTCCAGGCCGGCCATCAGCAGCGCGGTGAAGGTCAGGTAGGGGTTGCCCATCGGGTCCGGGAAGCGGGCCTCGATACGCTTGCCCTTCGGCGAATCCACGTGCGGGATGCGGATGGAGGCCGAGCGGTTGCGGGCCGAATAGGCCAGCTTCACCGGGGCTTCGTAGCCGGGCACCAGGCGCTTGTAGGAGTTCGTCGTCGAGTTCGAGAAGGCGTTGATCGCCTTGGCGTGCTTGATGATGCCGCCGATGTACCAGAGGCACATCTGCGACAGGCCCGCGTACTTGTCGCCGGCGAACAGCGGCTTGCCGGCGCCCCAGATCGACTGGTGCACGTGCATGCCCGAGCCGTTGTCGGCGAACATCGGCTTGGCCATGAAGGTGGCCGTCTTGCCGTAGGCGTGAGCCACGTTGTGGATCACGTACTTATAGAGCTGCAGCCGGTCGGCCATGGTGATCATGGTGTCGAACTTCAGGCCGAGCTCGTGCTGGGCGGGCGCCACTTCGTGGTGGTGCTTTTCCGGCTTCATGCCCAGCTCGCCCATCACCGCCAGCATCTCGCCGCGCAGGTCCTGGGCCGAGTCGATCGGGTTGACCGGGAAGTAGCCGCCCTTCGGGCCGGGCCGGTGGCCCATGTTGCCTTCGGGATAGGCCTTGTCCGAGCTGATCGGCAGTTCGGTGGACTCGTAGGAGTAGCCGGTGTTGTGCGGGGCGGTGGACCACTTCACGTCGTCGAAGATGAAGAACTCGGCCTCGGGGCCGAAGTACACCGTGTCGCCGATGCCGGCCGACTTGACGAAGTTCAGCGCCGCCTTGGCGATGGAGCGCGGGTCGCGCTCATAGGGGGTGCCGGTGTCGGGGTTCACCACGTCGCAGAACAGCGCCAGCGTGGTCTGCTGGTAGAACGGGTCGATGATCGCCGAGTCCAGGTCGGGACGCAGCTTCATGTCGCTCTCGTTGATGGCCTTCCAGCCGGCGATGGACGAGCCGTCGAACATGGTGCCATCGGTCAGGAAGTCGTCGTCGACCAGGTCGATGTCGAACGTCACGTGCTGCATCTGGCCGCGGATGTCGGTGAAGCGGACGTCGACGTATTTGACGTCCTTCTCCTTGATCATCCCCAGGATGTCTTTGGCTGAGGCCATGGTGGTAATCCCCTTCTTGAAACGGTCTTAGATTGCGATTGGCCCGGTCTCGCCGGTGCGGATGCGCACCACCTCGACGACCTCGGAAATGAAGATCTTGCCGTCGCCGATGCGGCCCGTCCGCGCCGCCGCGGAAATGGCTTCGACGGCGCGGTCCAGCTGGTCATCGGCGATGACCACCTCGATCTTGATCTTGGGCAGGAAGTCCACGACGTACTCCGCGCCGCGGTAGAGCTCCGTCTGGCCCTTCTGGCGGCCGTAGCCCTTGGCCTCGATGACGGTCATGCCCTGGACGCCCAGCTCCTGCAGGGCCTCCTTCACCTCGTCGAGTTTGAACGGCTTGATGACGGCTTCGATCTTTTTCATGCGGGGCGACCCAGCACGGGCCGGCCGAGCGCCACAAGCACGCTTGCATTGCTTGCCGCAGGGGCCGGGTGGGAAACTAAGGGGTCGCCCAATATTTGGGCGCCGTGAGTTCAAAAAACGATCACGCCGGGAATCGCCTTGTGACGCGGTTTTCGGCCCCTGGGATCGCCGGCAATTGTCGTGGGAAGGCGCTTGAGGATGGACGAACGGACCCCGGTTCTCATCGGAGCAGGCCAATTCACGTACCGGGGCGATCCGGCGCAGTCACCGTCGCCCAGCAATCTGCTGAAGATTGCAGCGGAAAGGGCCGCCGATGACGCTGGAATCGGCGCCCAGGGGCTGGCGGCCCTCGACAGCATCGTCGTGGCCCCCTCGGCGATCGCCCAACCCGGCGCCTCGCGCAGCCGCGGCGCGCCGTTCTCGAGCAACGCCGCTGCGCAGCTGGGCGCGATGGTGGGGGCCCAGCCCCGCTGGGCGGCCCTGTCCGCCATGGGCGGCAACAGTTCGCAGTACATGATCAACGTGCTGGCGGAGCGGATCGCCCGGGGGGAGACGGACCTCGGTCTGGCGATCGGCTGCGAGGTTCTGGGTTCGGTCGCCAAGCGGATGGGCAAGGGCCTGGGGTTCGACGACTGGCTGGCGGCCGAGGACCTGTCGCTGGACGCGCCGCCGGTGCTTGGCGACACGCGGCCGGGCGTCAGCCCCTATGAGGCGCGGCACGGCCTGGACCGACCGATCAACATCTATCCCATCTTCGAGAACGCCCTGCGGGCCCGGGATGGCCGCTCTTTGGAGAACCACGCGGCGCGGATCGGGGCGCTGTTCGAGCGCTTCACCGAGGTGGCGGCGGACAACCCGCATGCCTGGTTCCCGACCCGCCGCTCGGCGGAGGAATTGACGACCGTCAGCGACCGCAACCGGATGATCGGGTTCCCGTACCCGAAGCTGCTGAACGCCATCATGGAGGTCGACCAGTCGGCCGGCGTGCTGATCGCCAGCGTGAAGACAGCGCGGGAGCTGGGCGTGCCGGAGGAGAAGTGGGTCTACCTGCACGGCTGCGCCGATGCGCACGACCTGTGGCACGTGCTGGAGCGCCAGGACTTCCATTCCAGCCCGGCCATGCGCCTGACGGGCGAGCGCGCCTTCGAGATGGCGGGGATCGGTCCGGACGACCTCCGCTACATCGACCTCTATTCCTGCTTCCCGTCGGCGGTGCAGGTGGGCGCGGAGGAACTGGGGCTATCGCTGGACGATCCGCGCGGCTTCACGGTGACCGGCGGGCTGCCCTACGCGGGCGGGCCGGGGAACAACTACGCCATGCATTCGGCGGCGACGATGGTGCAGCGCCTGCGCGATGCGCCGGGCGCCTACGGCCTGGTGACGGCCAACGGCTGGTACCTGACCAAGCAATCGACGGGGATCTATTCGACGACGCCGCCGCAGGGATCGTTCGAGCGGCAGGACCCGGCCGTCCTGCAGCGGCAGATCAACGCTCTGCCGCATCCCGAGGTCATCGAGCAGCCGCAGGGCAAGGGCGTGATCGAGACCTACACGGTGGTGCACAAGCGCGAGGGACCGTTCCTGGGTATCGTCGTCGGGCGCGACGCGGAGGGCCGCCGGTTCGTGGCCAATACGCCGAACGATCCGCAGACCCTTGCCAGCCTCGAAGCGAGCGAGCAGATCGGGCGCGCCGGAACGGTGACCCAATCCGGCGCCCTCAACCTCTTCACCCCGGACTGATCCATGGCCCGCCTCTACCTGATCCGCCACGGCCGGCCCTCGGCCACCTGGGGCGGGCATGACGACGACCCCGGCCTGGACGAGGCCGGGGACGCGCAGGCGCGGCTGGCGCGGGACTGGCTGCTGTCGCGGCCGGAAGGCCATCGGCCGCGGCTGGTGGTGAGCTCGCCGCTGCGCCGCTGCCGCGAGACGGCGCAGCCGACCGCCGAGGCGCTGGGCGTGACCGCCGAGATCGACGCCGCGGTCGGCGAGATCCCGACTCCGAAGGCGCTGACCGCCGAGCAGCGCGGGCCATGGCTGCGCGAGGCGTTCGGGGGGACCTGGAAGGCGATCCAGGGCGACTTCGACTACGACGTCTGGCGCGGTGAGATCGCGGCATCCCTCGTGGCGCGCGGCGATACCGCGGTGTTCTCGCACTACGTGGCGATCAACGCGGTGGTGTCGAAGCTGCTTGGCGTGGACGAGGTGCTGGCCTTCCGGCCGGACCACTGCTCGATCACGGTGCTGGAGACGGACGGGAAGACCCTGACCCTGATCGAGAAGGGCGCCGAGGCCGCGACCAGCGTCCTCTAGCGATCCCAGATCGACTTGAACGCGCCGCCGCCGTTCAGGCGCTGGGCGGGGCTCTGTTTGTCGATGTGGCCGATCAGGCCCTGATAGACGCCGTAGCCGACCAGTTCCTGCAGCCGGGGCGCAAAGCCGCGCACGGTCTCGGGGCTGAGGCCCAGTTGCTGGTTCTCTTGCTGGCGGATGAAGCCGGCGCAGTAGTTCATGGCAATGCCGGTGCGCCGCGTGTCGGTGCGGTTGGCGCCGCCGCCGTGCCAGAGCGAGCCCTCCCAGATCAGCACGCTGCCCTTGGGCATCTCCGCGGCGACGGTCTCGTAGGCGCCGCCGTATTCGGGATTGCCCTGCAGGTGGCTGCCGGGGACCAGGCGGGTCGCGCCATTGGCCTCGGTGAAGTCGGTCAGCGCCCACATCGAGTTGCAGACGATCGGGCGGTGCGGCTTATCCAGCGGGATGACCATGTCGTCGGCGTGGATCGGCTGGGCGGTCTCGCCGGGGTCGATGGCAATGGAGGACAGCGAGGAGATCAGGCAGCCGGCGTCCAGCACCCCCTCGATCACCGGCAGCACGGACGGATGGGTCGGGACCTGCTCGAATGGCGCGCCGTGGGCCAGCAGGTTGTAGATGCGCACGGTGTTGTGGCCCTCGAAGCCGTTCATCGCCGGCTTGATGTCGAGGTCGCGTTCGAGCCGGGCCAGCGAGTCGGCCAGGGCCTCGAGCAGGTCCGGAGCGATGGCGTTCTCCACGATGGTGTAGCCGTCGCGGCGGACGCGCTCGACGTGCGCGGTGCGTGCGGTGTCGTCCATCGGGTCATGCTCCAGTCGGTTCGGCATGCTAGCCGAGCGGCTCCAGCGGCGCGAAGGGCTTGAACGTCGGAGCCGCCGATGGAAGAGAGGCCCCCAGCCTAGGAGTTCCGCCGCTTGCCCGCGCGCCCGATCCTCACCGTCGCCGAGATGACCGCCGCCGACGCGGCGGCCATCGCCGCCGGGACGCCGGGGATCGAGCTGATGGAGCGGGCGGGGCAGGCGGTCGCCGACGCGGTAACCCAGCGGTTCAGGGCGCAGCCGACGCTGGTGCTATGCGGGCCCGGCAACAACGGCGGCGACGGCTATGTCGTCGCGCGGCTCCTGAAGGCCAAGGGCTGGCCGGTCGAGGTGCGCGCGCTGGGCGACCCCGCCACCGACGACGCCAAGGCCGCCGCGGCGCGCTGGGAGGGGACGATCAAGCCGCTGAACGGGTCGCTCGCCGGGAGCCTGGTGATCGACGCGCTGTTCGGCGCCGGCCTGTCGCGGCCGCTGGACGCGGTCGCCGCCAATGCCGCAACCCAGCTGGCCAACCGCCCCGACACGGTGGTCGCCATCGACACCCCCAGCGGGGTCCCCGGCGATACCGGCCAGCCCAAGGGCGCAGCGGTCGGCGCCGGCCTCACGGTGACCTTCCACGCCCGCAAGCCTGGCCACGTGCTGGAGCCCGGCCGCTCTCTGTGCGGCGAGGTGGTCGTGGCCGACATCGGGTTAGGCGACACGCCATCGAAGACGGTGGAGAACGGGCCCGACCTGTGGCTGCCGCGCTTCCCTTGGCCGGCGGCGACTTCGCACAAGCATTCGCGCGGGCGGCTGATCGTGGTCAGCGGCGAGGCGCTGAGCACCGGGGCGGCGCGGCTGGCGGCGCGGGCGGGCCTGCGGATCGGCGCGGGGCTGGTGACGCTGTACTCGCCGCAGGACGCGCTGGCCGCCAACGCCGCGCACCTGGAGGCGGTGATGCTGCGCGCCTTCGACACCGACGTGGAACTGGAACAGGCCGGCGACCAGGCCGACGCCGCCGTCATCGGGCCCGCCGCCGGGGTGACCGAGAGCACGGTGCTGAACGTGCTGGCGCTGGCGCGCACCGGCGCCGCGCTGGTGATCGACGCCGACGGGATCACCGTCTTCCGCGACGACCGCGACGAGCTGTTCTCGGTGCTGGACCGCGACGACGTGCTGACCCCGCATCCCGGCGAATTCGAGCGGCTATTCCCGGGACTGCTGAAGGCCTCGACGCATCGGATCGACGCCGCCCGCCGGGCCGCCGAGAAGGCCGGCGCGGTGGTGCTGCTGAAGGGCCCCGACACCGTGATCGCCGCGCCGGACGGCCGCGCGGCGGTGAACCTGAACGGCTCGCCCTGGCTGGCGACCGCCGGATCGGGCGACGTGCTGGCCGGGTTTATCGGCGGGCTGATCAGCCAGGGCATGGAGAGCTTCGAGGCCGCCTGCGCCGGCGCCTGGATCCACGCCGAGGCCGCGGAACTGCACGGGCCGGGGTTGATCTCAGAGGATCTCCCGGGATTGGCGCCGGCGGTGCTGCGGCGGCTGTACGACGAGCGCTAGAGTTCCAAGGATCCGCTCATCCCGGCGAATGCCGGGACCCAGATGGGATGGCGGAGCGGAGGGTTCGAAGAGCGCTGAGTCATTCCAGCCCGCATTCCAGTTTTGCGATCTGGGTCCCGGCATTCGCCGGGATGAGCGGTGTCGGGGATGATCCTAGCCGAACAGGTTCGTCGTTACGCCGCGGGCCATTTCGGAGAGTATCTCGGACGCCAAGCCGTCCAGCTTCGAGCCCTCGCGGTAGTCGCCGCCGGCGATTAGCCGCGCGCGGCCATCCCGAACAAGCCTCTCAGCCGCCGCCCCGGTGATCGGCTTCTCGGGATCATAGACCGCCACCGGGTGGCCGCCGTGGTCGGTCATCACCCGCATCACCGGGATGTCGGTCAGGCCGTCGCCGAAGAAGGCTATACGCTCGAAGGGGACGGCGCGGTCGCGGTCGGCCTGCACGGCGTTGATCGCCTCGTTGTCCCACTCGTTCAGCGTCCACTTGTTGATGCGGAACAGGTACTGGGTCTTGCCCGTGTAGTTGATCGCCAGCGCCGGGCCGATCGCCTCGCCGGCGGCGTTGAACATGAAGGCCGAGGCGTAGATCCGCTCGAACACCGGGGCGATCGGCGAGCCCTCGATCAGCTCTCGGTTGCCGGACGAGATGATGAAATGGCGCAGGTCCAGGCCCAGCGCGTCGGCGCGGGCGTTCTGGCGGGCGAACCAGTCTTCGACACCCGGGAACAGGCGCACCGAGGCGCCGCGGCGGCGCCAGCTGTCGAGGGTCAGTTCCAGCCCCCTCTCGCGGGCCTTCTCCAGCATCAGGTGCATGTAGGCCAGGATGCCGTCGCCGCGCTGGGACTCGGCCAGGGCCTGGGTCTCGCGCCAGAAATCGGCGTGGTTCATCCCCAACTCGTCGGGAATGAAGGCGTGCTCCTGCATGTTGCCGCGCGCCAGCGTGCCGTCGAAATCGTAGGCGAACACGGCGAGAGGGCGGCTCATGGCCGACCTCAGTAGCGGTCCAGGTTGAATGTGGAAATAAGGGCGACCCCAATAAGGGTCGCGCGGTTCTCAAGCAAAGAGGGGGCGACCCGATAAGGGTCGCGCGGTTCTCAAGCAAAGAAGGGGCGACCCGATAAGGGTCGCCCCGGCCCCGCGACGGGAGGCGGGGGCCGGGGCGTACGGTGGCGGTTGTCGGGGAACAGGGCCGCCGCCGTATTTGTGTCCGTGAATTGTGGGAGATGCGCGGACTGCCATAGCTACGAAGCCTTGCCACCCAAGGATGCAGGCCAGGACGCCTGGGACGCGCATTTTTCCGAATTTTTTGTCAGGCCCGTTCGCGCAGGGCGTCGAGCGCCAGGGCGATGCCGGCCAGAAGCAGCGGAATCACAAAGAAAAACAGGCGGTAGCCCAGGAAGGCGGCGGCCAGGGGGGCGGGCTCCAGACCTTTCAGCAATGTCGAAAGCGAGCCCTCGAAAACCCCGACCCCGCCGGGCACGTGGGAGACCAGGCCCACGACGACCGAGGGTGCGTAGCTGCCGACGAAGGTGAAGAAGCCGACCGAACCGGGGGGCAGCAGCGTCCAGATGATCGCCGCGGCCACGGCGTTGTCGACCGCGCCGATGGTCATCTGCGCCAGCGCTACGCGCACCGAGGGCAGTTTCACGCTGTGGCCGAAGCCGCGCAGGGGCCGGCGCATCAGCGCGCAGAGCACGATGTAGGCCCCGACGCCGGCCAGCAGCAGGACGCCCAGGCTGTCGGCCACCGGATTGGCGATGCGGCTGGCGACGGCCATGTCGTGATGCCGCGCGGCCAGCAGGCTGATCCCGGCCAGGGTCGAGAGGCCCACGGTGAAGGAGAAGCCGTGGAAGACCGTCGCGGCGGCCACCTGGCGCAGCGTCACGCCGTGGCGGGCGTACCAGCGGGCGCGGATGGCGCCCGAGACGATCAGGTTGGCCCCCAGGCTGTGAGCGACGGCGCTGGCGACGAACGAGCCGGCCAGCGCCGAGCGGATGCGGATCCGCGCCCCGGCCCAGCGCAGCCCCAGCCACTCCACGCAGCCCATCAGCAGGAAACTGGTCGCCGACAGGGCGAGCGCGGCGGCCACCGAGCCCCAGCCCCAGGCGCGAATCGCGCGCGCCAGGTCGGCCAGGCTGAGGGCGTGGAACTCCCGCCAGAGGATCAGCGCCGCAGCGCCCAGCAGGATGAAGGCCAGCAGGTGCCAGGCCAGGCCCCGCAGCATCGGGAAGAAGTGGGATCCCTGCGTGTCGGGCAGGACCGCCGCCAGTTCCTCCTCGACGTCCTCGGGATGGACGGCGGCCGGGTCGCGCGTGTCGGGGTCGAGGCTCAGCACGCGGTGGGCGACTCCTTCGGGGGCGCGGCGCCATGGTCCCGGAACGGAACCGAAGCGCAAGGCGTAGGTTTCCTCCGGGTTCGCGACGGATTTATGGAGGTGACCATGCGGCACGAGGAATGGCGCGACCTGGAGGCCGATCGGCTGCGCAGGCTGCGCGACCGCGAACGGGAGGATTACGGGCAGGCGGACTACTCCGACCTCTACGGCTACGACCCGCAGACGCGGTCGGGTTACCGCGCCTACGAGGACGGCCGCGACCCCTACCGGGAGGACCGGACCTATGACCCAGAGCCGCGCCGCACGCGCCGCGACGGGCCGTCCGACCGGGTGCTGTGGGCGGTGATCACCGAGCGGCTGGAAGACCAGCGGCGGCTGGACCTGCGTGAGGTGGAGGTGATCGTGCAGGATGGCGAGGTCACCTTGAACGGCCGCGTCCGCCACAAGGGCGACAAGCGCCGGATCGAGGACATCGCCGACATCGACGGCGTGCGCCACGTGCAGAACAACCTGCGGGTCCGCGAAGGCAGCCGCTGGACGCTGTTCTAGTCGCCGGCGGCGGCGTCGGCGGCCGGCTTCGGCGGCAGGAACCGCCGCCGGAAGCGTGCGACGGCGATCGGCGCGAAGGCCGCGGCCATGCCGCCAAGGTCCGCCACCCAGTTGTCGATCAGCGGCTTCAGGCGCGCCCCGGCCAGCAGGTGCAGCGCCTCCAGGATCGTGGCGAAGGCGAAGATGCGCACCGCGATGGTCAGCACCGGAGCCCGCGGCGAGGCGGCCAGGCCAAACAGGGCGGCCACATAGAAGGCCGCGAAATGCTGCAGGTACCGCGAGCGCACGAACTGCGGCACCATGCTCGACGGCAGGTAGGCCGCCACCACGATCGCGAGCAGCGCGCCCAGGAACGCCACCCGCGCCAGCACCGCCAGCGGGCCGGTGACGGGGTAGGGGCCTTCTCCCAGGAGGCTGCGGTCCGTATCCATGGCGTCTAGCTAAGCATGGCCGGGCCGGGCGGGAAGCCTGCGAATCTGCGTCGATTGCGCCCAAGTCCGCGGCAAGCGGAACCACTAGGGGCCCTTCGGGGGTTATGAGGACATGGGCAAGTCGGTCGTCGTCACCATTCCGCACGAACTCGGACGCGCGGAGGCGCGGCGCAGGATCGACGAGGGGGTCGGGCGGCTGATGTCGCAGATCGGTGCGGTGGGCGAACTCACCCGGGCGTGGGAGGGCGACACCTTGCGCTTCTCGCTGACCGCGATCGGCCAGGTGATCCGCGGCACGGTGACGGTGGCCGAGCGCGAGGCGCGCCTGGAGGTCGACCTGCCCGGAATCTTCGCGATGGTGGCCAACAAGCTGAAGGGGCGGCTGCGCGACGAGGGCCAGCTGCTGCTGTCCGGCCCAAAAGCCGTCGGCGCGCCACGGCAAAGGCAACCGTTCCAGGGCTGAGGGGTTTTCATGGCCGACACGCCGTGAGGAAATCATGTTCAACAAGCAGCAGCCCAAGACCGACAAGCCCCAGGCTCCGGATCTGCAGACCACGCAGCACGGGCCGCCCGAAACGCGCGCCTTCGACGCCCCGTCCACGCGGAAGGTGAAGCCGCTGCGCGAAGGCGAGAACCACGACCATCTGGCCGAGCGCGAGGCGGCGGCCGAGGACCGGCAGGAAGCCCTGCTCGACGAGGCGATCGAGGAGACTTTCCCGGGCTCCGACCCGATCAGCCCCAAGCACATCACCTAAAGCTCACTGCCTGACGCACGACAGTTGGTGAGACTGGAGGGCGGCCCCGCGGCGACGCGGGGCCGTTCGCACGTCCGGGCGGGCGTCTAGGCCTTGAGCGCTTCGTAGGCCTCCTGGGCCGCGATCCACTCCAGTTCGGCCGCCTCCAGCGTCGCCTGGGCGGCCTGGCGCCTGCGAGCGAGATCGGCCGCCTTGGCGGTATCGGCGAAGGTCGCGGGGTCGGCGAGCGCGCGGTCGATCACGGCGATCAGCTCGTTGGCCTTGGCCAGCGCCGCCTCGGCGGTCTCGGCGCGCCGCCGCGCCGTGCCGGTGGGGACCTTCGGCTTCGCCGGCGGCGGTGGGGCCGCCACGACCGGCTCCGGTTCGGCCTTCACCTGCGTTGGGGCGCGGGCGGCCTGACGGGCGCGGTCCAGCACGAAGGCCGCGTAGTCCTCCATGTCGCCATCGAACGGCTCGATGCCGCCGTCGGCGGCCAGCCACAGGCGGTCGGCCACCAGTTCCATCAGCGAGCGGTCGTGGGTGATCAGGATCACCGCGCCGTCGTAGTCGTTCAGCGCGTCCAGCAGGGCGCGGCGCGAGTCGATGTCCAGGTGGTTGGTCGGCTCGTCGAGGATCAGGAGGTGCGGCGCCTCCATGGCCACCAGGTTCAGCAGCAGCCGCGCCCGCTCGCCGCCGGAGAGGTTGGCGACGGTGGTGTCGACCTTGTCGTAGCCCAGGCCGAACTGGGCCAACCGCGAGCGGCGCTTGGCCTCGGACTCCTCCGGCAGGATGCGGCGGATGATCTCCAGCGGCGTGTCGGTGGGGTCCATCGCCTCGATCTGGTGCTGGTGGAACCAGCCGACCCGCAGGCGCGAGCTGCGGTGCAGCTTGCCGGCCTCGACGGTCAGCGCGCCGGCGATCAGCTTGGCGAAGGTCGACTTGCCGGCGCCGTTGACGCCTAGCAGGCCGATGCGGTCGTCGATGTCGAGGCGCAGGTCCAGCCGCTTGAGGATCGGCGGGCCGCCATACCCCACCTGCGCGCCCTCCAGCCGGATCAGCGGCGGGGGCAGGGGCCGCTCGGGCGACGGCAGCACGAACGGCGTCACCCGCTCCTCGATCACCGCGGAGACCGGCGGCAGCTTGGCGATCATCTTCAGGCGCGACTGGGCCTGGGTGGCCTTCGACGCCTTGGCGCGGAAGCGGTCGACGAAGGACTGCAGGTGCGCGCGCTGCGCCTCGACCTTCACGCGCGTGGCCTCCTGCAGCCGCAGCTTCTCGGAGAGCAGGCGTTCGAAGTCGTTGTAACCGCCGGTGTAGAGCTCCAGCTTGCCGTCCTTGAGATGCAGGATGTGGTCGCAGGAGTTGTTCAGCAGTTCGCGGTCGTGGCTGATGACGATGGCGGTGTGCGGATACTTCTGCATCCGCGCCTCCAGCCACAGGGCGCCTTCCAGGTCGAGGTAGTTGGTGGGCTCGTCCAGCAGCAAAAGGTCGGGCTCGGCGAACAGGCTGGCGGCCAGCGCCACGCGCATGCGCCAGCCGCCGGAGAACTCCGCCATTGGCCGCGCCAGGTCGGCTTGCGTGAAGCCCAGGCCGGCCAGGATCTCGGCGGCGCGCGAGGGGGCGCGGTCGGCGTCGATGTCGATCAACCGCGCGTAGATGTCGCCCAAGTCCTCAGGCGGCGCCGTCTCAAGCGCCTGCAGCAACTCGTGCCGCTCGACGTCGGCCTCCAGCACCGTGTCCAGCAGGGTGACCGGCGTGGCCGGGTGCTCCTGATCGACCGAGCCGATGCGGGCCTTCTTCGGCAGGCCGATGTCGCCGGAGCCGGGCGTCATCTGGCCCAGAATCACCTTGAACAGCGTGGACTTGCCCACGCCGTTTCGGCCCACGAGGCCGACCTTGGCGTCCTTGGGCAGGGTGACCGAAGCCTGGTCGAAGAAGCGGCGTCCCCAGGCGTCGAGGACAAGGTCGTTGATCTGCAGCATGGGAAATCCGTTGGGCGCGCCGTCTAGCAGACATGCTGCGCTGCGTCATTGACGCAGCGCGCATTCCGCCGAAGTGGAGGCCGGTTCGGCGAAAAAGAATGCGCGACACTTGGACTAGAGCCCGCGATTGCGGGCTCGGGCGCCTTGCCTCGCAGGGGAGGATGACGATATAGAGCCCGCCACCGCGCGGAGCCGCTTCGCGCACCTCCCAAATTTGCTGAGCCCCCTCGGAGCCCATGACCGAACGCACTTTCTCGATCATCAAGCCGGACGCCACGCGGCGTAACCTGACCGGCAAGGTCAACGCCGTGATCGAGGACGCCGGTCTGCGCATCGTGGCCCAGCGCCGGATCAAGATGTCCGACGCCCAGGCCAAGAAGTTCTACGAAGTCCACGCCGAGCGCCCGTTCTACGGCGAACTCGTGGAGTTCATGACCTCGGCCCCGGTCGTGGTGCAGGTGCTGGAAGGCGACAACGCCGTCGCCAAGTACCGCGAAGTCATGGGCGCGACCAACCCGGCCCAGGCCGCCGACGGCACCATCCGCAAGCTCTACGCCGTGAACGTCGGCGAGAACTCGGTGCACGGCTCCGACAGCGCCGAGAACGCGGCCATCGAGATCGCACAGTTCTTTACCGAAGCTGACATCGTCGGCTGATACCTGAGGCAACCGTCTCGCCCGCTGCGGGGTTTTCCCCGCGTCCGTCCGAACCAACCGAACACGTGAGTATGAGAGAAAACAAAGTCCTCCCCGGCTTCTCCGAACGCTTGGCCGCCCAGGCCGAGGCCCGCAAAGCCCTCCTCGAAAAGTTCAAGCCCAAGCCGACCGTGGTCGCCGAAGTCTTCGAGACCCGCGAACAGCGCAAGGCCCGCGAACTCGAGGAAGTCCGCGCCAAGCGCGCCGCCGACAAGGAAGCCGTCCGCCTCGCCAAGGAAAAGGCCGAGGAAGAAGCGCGCATCGCGATGGAAAACGACGAGGAGCTGATGCTCCAGTTGAAGCGCGACGACCGCAAGGCCCGCAAGGCCGCGGCCAAGGCCGAAGCCCGCAACAAGCGCGAGATGAAGTCGCAGATGCGCCGGACGGGCTAAAGCCCGTCCTCTCTCCAAGCGAGAATTGGCGGGCTAAAGCCCGTCCTCTCCAAGCGAGAATTGGCGGGCTAACGCCCGTCCTCTCTCCAAGCGAGAATTGGCGGGCTAACGCCCGTCCTCTCCAAGCGAGAATTGGCGGGCTAACGCCCGTCCGACTCGACCCGGAGCGGCGGCTAGTCCGCGCCCGTGACCCTGCGGTTGAGGTCGCCGTAGTAGCCCTGGATCAGGAGCTCGACGGTCTCGCCGCCTTCCTCGGCCGCGAAGGCCAGGTCCTGCGCCATCTGGACGGCCGCCGAGCGTGAGAGCCCCGCGGCCGCGGCCTGGCCATCCTTGAAGACGGTCCAGTCGCCGTTCTTCAGCGTCACTGCGAATTGCACCATCGGCTACACCCCGTGCCTTTAGCTCGGGAGTGCGCGACGGCGACCACGGTTCCGTGAGCCGCCTATAGCTCCACAGGTTTGCCGTGGGGTGTGCGCAAATAGGCCGCTTCCCAGGCATCCTTGCGTGCGGAGAGCTCAGCGGGCGCGGCCAGGTTGCGGCCGGTCACCAGCCCCTCCAGCGCCGCGACCCAGTGGTCGTAGTAGTGCGTCCCGTCGTCGTGCGGGTCGCCGGCCAGTTCGGCCGACAGGGCCGCGGCCCACTCCGGCCAGGTGAACGCGCCGCCCTCGTGCAGCTTCAGGGTCAGGGCGAAGGCCTGGGCCTGCCAGGGCTCGGCGAACACCGGCCCCTCCGCGTCGCGCGGCAGGCGGGGCAGGGCGGCGAGGTCAGGCCCGCTCAAGGTAGGGCTCCCAGAGGTCGAGGCGCACGGTGTCCCGCGCCGAAGCGTCCGGGCCCCACAGTTCGCGGGCGGTGAAGACCACGGTGTAGAGGTGGCGCGGGTCCTCCCCCAGGCCATGCGCATTGCTGTCCGGCAGCACGTGCGCGCCGTGGCGGCGCTCGATGACGCCGACGCGGCCGCGGGCGTAGCGAGGCAGACGGGTGTGGCCGGTGGGGTTGAAGGTCTTCGCCCGCACCCGGTCGCCGGGCTGGAAGGCCGGGGCGGCGGCGACCTCCCGGACGTAGGACGAGGGGTTGATCATCGCCGGCGTGACGTCGGGCGCCCGGAAGCGGGGCGTGCCCTTCTCGAAACCGGGCGCCGGCCGACCAGTGGTGGTTTCCTCCGGCGTGGCGAGGCCAGCCTTGACCAGCAGGGCGCAGAGGCTGGTGAACCACTTCTCGTAGTAGCTCATGCGCAGGTAGTCGGGGCCGGGGATCAGCTCGCGCTGGTGGCGGCCGGCGTCAATGTTGCCCCGCGTCGGCGAGGCGATGGTCATGGCGTGGACCCGGCCCTCCCAGCGCTCATGGAACACCGGCTCCTTGGGTTCGGGCGCCACGGGCCCCAGGCCATGCATGCCGCCCATGTCGTGCACGCCGTTCATACCAACGTCGTCCCGATCATGCCGTCGCGGGTGACCAGCGCGGCCAGCTCGTCTTCGCTCAGCCCGTCGGTCCCGGCCGGGCGTTCGGGGATCACCAGGTAGCGGATCTCCGCGGTGGAATCCCAGACGCGGATCTCGGTGTCCTCGGCCAGGTCCGTGCCGAACTCGGCCAGCACGCCGCGCGGGTCGATGACGGCGCGGGAGCGGTAGGGCGGCGACTTGTACCAGACCGGCGGCAGGCCCAGCACCGGCCAGGGATAGCAGGAGCACAGGGTGCAGACGACGAGGTTGTGCACGCCCGGCCCGTTCTCCACGGCGACCATGTGCTCGCCCTGGCGGCCGGTGAAGCTGAGCTCGGCGATGGCGGCGGTGGCGTCCTCGCGCAGGCGGGCGAGGTAGGCGGGGTCACTCCAGGCCTTGGCCACCACGCGCGCGCCGTTGCGCGGGCCGACCTTGGTCTCGAAGTGGTCGACGATG
>Ga0307511_10002986_pt1 | contig 17501 bp, 11 predicted proteins | sample 13_EM_MG_FD_200266 | JGI IMG/M metagenome (GOLD analysis project Ga0307511, IMG submission 200266) | Populus trichocarpa ectomycorrhiza microbial communities from riparian zone in the Pacific Northwest, United States - 13_EM | ecosystem: Host-associated > Plants > Roots > Unclassified | place... | reverse complement strand
TATTTTGGACTCGAGCCCTTTTGTCCAGTATCTTTCCAAATTCAACATTAATTTGGAAAAAAACTAGCTGTGTGACTTCTCATTCCTCATTTCTCCTCAAGGATCCGAAATTACAAAGGGAAAATAAAAGAAAAATTTATGCTCCTTGTGTCACTGATGAAATCTAAGTAAGAATCACAACACTAATTTCAGGCAATTAGAAAAGACGGAAAACTTCACTCATCTGCCTTGAATCAACTGGCATGTAATATTTTGGAATAACTCACCAGAAGCTCAACTAGTCAAATGAAGACAGCTAGTTCGGATGCAATGAAAAAATCAATGTGCAGTAGAGTAGAAATATACATCTCCTGTTTTATGAGATTTCTGCACGATCGAGCATATCTACCAAGGTCATCCTTCTGGGGAACCTTGGTGGCAACCTCAAGTACATGGCATCCTCAATGTTAATTGGTAGATGAGTCGCAACAAACACAATCCCTCCCTTCTTTCTATGCTCTGCGATGATGTACTCAAGCAACCTCACCCCGTCATCATCTAATGCAACAGAAGGCTCATCCAACAACCAAATTGGCCTGTCAATCGCCAGTAACCTTGCAAGCTGCAGCCTTTTCCGCTGACCCATGGACAACATTCTTGCCTTATCCTTTGCTAATCTTCCAAGCCCCATCAACTCAATAGCAGGCAGAGAATTCCCTTGCTTGCCCTCAAGAAGTTCAAACCACTGAACATTGTCAAGTACAGTAAACTTTTCCTTGATGGCATCTTTCAGGGAGAGCCAGTTGAGCTGAAGCTTGTACTGATGGAACACTCCAGATTCAGTCACATCATGACCATTCCAAAGTATCTGACCCGCAGAAGGCTTAGAAAAACCAGCTAACATTCGCAAAAAAGTGCTCTTGCCCGAACCGTTGCTGCCTGTCAGTACAAGCGCCCCACCATCATGAACAGAGACATTTACATGCCGCAAGATTTGCTGGGCATTTCTCATGCACGATACATTGTCGAGAAGGATCCGAGGGAGGGGTGCTTTCCGAAGCAACATTGAGGCTTAAAAAATTGAAAGTGTGCTGTCGTTCAAGATTTTGCACACAAAACTTTCACCTGTTTGAAATCCAAAAGAAACTTTAGAATCTAGACAACCAGTGCTCAACAAGAAGTTAACAAAAAAGAAAATTTGAAATTTTATCCCATTTATCATCAAAGTGCAGGATAACATCAAGATGGATAGAGAAAGAAGTCAACAACCAAAAGGAAAATATAATTAAGGATTAACCAAAGCCACAGAAGCACACAACTGCATATAAGAAGTTTTCATTTAAGTCATCTAAGAAGCACGAAATTATGCAAGTTGAGTTTGGCCTTAACACACAGTCATTAATGACACCTGAAGACCACAGCATCATCCAGTACAAATAAAACCCAAATTATCACCAAAAACCACCCCAGATAGTTTTTTTTAAAATAATGTAAAGACCACTTCCAATCGTATGAAATCTTTTATCATCACATCCCATCATGGAACCAACATAAAAACTGGGAGTATTCACAAGAACTATTGTATCACTAAAACATTAACAACCCAAAACTAAGATTCAAAATTTAATCAAGATATCCAAATGAAAAAAGAACAAAAATCACTAAAATTCTTCCATAAAGAAACCAAATCAATATCCACAACTACACTGAGGCAAATGATCAAACACCTTGTATACTATTTGCGTGCACTTTCTTTTTACATACAACATTTACAGAATGTTGGGTAAAAGTTAGGGATAATTACAAAAAACCACTTATAGTTTGCTCTAAATTTCACTTTCCCTCCATACTTTCATAAATTACACTTTACATCCTAAGGTTTACATGTTCAATAACATTTTACATCCTCAACAAAAAAGACAAAAAAATCTGAATATTTAAGTTTGCCATTATCCAAGTTCTTGTTGCTTCAAAAAGTTAAAACAAACACACATGATTTCACATCACAGTCACCTATCCATAATATTCAATGCATGGTAGTTTGGGTAGATTGTCGAGAAGAGAAAATGCCAGCACCACTCTGCAATTTCAAAAACCATTGTTTAGTAATTGCACAATTTATAAACTAATTGGACTAGCTTGAACATTTAAAAGACCAACCTGTGTCTATTTTATTTTATTTCTGGGTTGGTGGGGGGTATGTTGTCCCCACTGTTACTAACTACAAGCACAGAGGAAGCTATACTCCACGAAATAAATGAACAAATCAAAACGAAAACGAGGATGATCTTCTACCCATATTTATATGCAAGCAAGATTCAACCACGCTCAGAAGAGAACAAAAGTTAAATGCTACCATAAACATAGATTCATTGAGAAACTAAAGATAAATGTAACGCCAGTGTCTATATCATATCCTAGTTCAACAGGAAAGCACACACTGATAATATGCGATGCATGTAGTTGTCTTGAAATTCAAACCTTAAAATTCATACACACCTTAAAATTCAAACCTCTATTTTGGATTCTAAAAAATACGAACAGACAAAGCCTTCACACAATTCATGAGCATACATTAACCAGACAAACGCAGACACAATTTCAAAGCCATTCAACTTCAAGTTCCATATTCAGAAACCATCCATGAAGGACAAACAAAGGCAGGAATCGTATTTATGGTTCTGTGAACAGTAACCCCAGAAATTAAATTGAGGGTTTTGATCAATTTCCATATAAACATGCCTAGTTAGGTTATATAATGGTAAAAACATTTCCTAAACCCATTATTCAAAGTCTCGATCGAAAAGAAAACTCTTAACTGTGTTCTTGAGTTCCAGGAGGGAGGGGGAGAGAGAGAGAGACCAAGATTGTTGAGTTCCAGACACAAAAGGGAATCAACACGAGAGGAAATCAGAGAAAGCAGATGATTTGTTGATTTCGACTTCAGTTCTTCGTTTTAGTCAGAGAAAGTAGAAAACAGGGTGAGAGTGCCGAGCGATGAGAGAGGGAGGAAGAGAGAGTGATCGTGTGCGATGATTAATTCGTAATATATGAGGCCATTTTGGTCATTTCATCCTTTTTATAATTTTTTTTGTTTAATGTAATTTATAAGAGTATAGAAAGAAAACCTAAGAACAAATCAATTTTAATATTTTTAATATATTAAAAATATTAGCAGAGAAGCGGATTCTTACCAATTGGGAGGTTACTGTTTACTTTGAATTTATTATTATTTATTTTTTTCCATTTTAAAAGTATCTTTTAAAAAAATTAATTTTATTTTTATTTTTATAGTTTCAAATTAATATTTTTTGATAATTTTGATGTGAGGTGTCAAAAATAATTTTTAAAAAATAAAAAAATATATTATTTTAATGCATTTTCGAGCGAAAAACATTTTGAAAAACAATCGTTACCACACTTCCAAACACCTCCTAGTGTAGTGGTAGCTTTTATGATTCTAGATTTAAAAAGTAAATTTAAAGAAAATCATAAATTGTATTTTTTCCTAAACTAAGACTTTAAGAGAATATTAGCTTTTTTATTATTATTTTGAATCATATTGATATTAAAAATAAATTTTTAAAAATAAAAAATATTATTTTAATATATTTCTAAAAAATTTACTTTAAAAATCAATTTTTTCCAGTTAACATTGGCTCCATTAAGATCACACTTGCTACAAATAGACATAATTTGAAATATTTTTAAAGATAGATCAAAGACTTGAATCATATAGTGGTAATCTCAACCTGAAACACGCGCTACTTCTTGCTAAATCTTTTTATTTTTATATTTTAAAAATATTTTAAAAAAAATTGAATTTTTTTTACTATAAATTTATTTTTTCAGATGTTTTTTAAATATTTTTAATATATTAATATCAAAATTAAATTTAAAAAAATAAAAAATATCATCTTAAAATATTTCACAATATCAATACCAAACAACACTCGTAGCATCCTTAACACGGCAGCGATCGATGTTGTGTTCAGCTACAGGGATTCTAGCAAGAAGCACGTACAAGCAGGATTGGACATGTTTGGAAGTATGGTTGCGGTTGTTTTTCAAAATACTTTTCACTAGGAAATACATCAAAATAATATTTTTTCTATTTTTTAAAAATTATTTTTAACATCAACATATCAAAATAATTTTAAAACACTAAAAAAAATTAATTTAAAATTAAAAAAATTAAAAAAAAATAATTTTTTTTAAAAACACTTTTGAAACAAAACACAAACAAGAAACACAAGTCATTAAAGGTGAAGACATCCACTCATATTTTATTTCTCTTCTCCTTTGATGATCATCTCCTATAACTCAATTCCTATAATACAAAAACGGATCTCTGATCGCATTCCCAGTTCCTGCCCCCAAATAGAAAGGCTGGGAATGATTAATCAACATACAAGATGCAGATAATAGTAATATCACCAGTTCGTGAAAATCCCTACCAGCATACAAAAGTGCTGCCCCAGTGCTCCATACAAATTTCTTTCAAACCCATAGCCATATCCAGAAGATTCCCAACATTGAACTAGTGCCTCGTCTCAAGGGCAATGGCTTCCGCAAGGGCCATCGTGTTAACAGCATTTGTGGATCTGGTATTTGACCCTCACCCCGCTGCAGGTTAAATCTGAGTAATGCAGTTCAAATTGATACTATAAAGTAATTCGTGGGCCAGTATCAGTGAGTGACCAGTTTAAGGTTACATCTATCAGTATGTACACATAAATGTCAAATAAGTATGGAACCAAAACATGGTTACAGAGATTTTAGCAGAGTCGCAGAGGCACATGGCCATCCCTGGAAGCCATCTTAAATCACTGGCAGATGACATCATGACAGGATCTTCAAGGTGATTAAACAAGGCCCTCAAAATTAATAAAGCAATGCACTTGAACATGTATTCTCAAACTTCGCTTTCAATTGCTGATCCACCTTCGTTTTCGAGGAGGCCGCTCTGGTTTAATCTCTGAATCTGCAGGGGTCTCGGGTTTGACAGAAGGTAGTGCCTCATTCTCCATCTTTTTTATTGCAAGGGCATCTTTCTCACCTGGCATCGGAAGCTTGAACCTCTCGCTCCGCTTCTTCAACTTCTCAACCGTGTCCAGGTGCCGGTCCTCTGATGGCTTCATATCAGTATCCTTATTTACCACTTCAGCAACATCTTTCTCTTCGCTCACAGGATGTTTCTCAACAGTCTCGACTTTGGTACGCTTCTCAACAACCTCAACTTTCTTGGGAAGTTCGTTGGGAAGTTTACTGCCTTCTAAGGATCTGCCATTGCTATTGCTATTCCTATGAATCTCTTTAAACTTTAAGGAAGCTGATGACTTGCTGATGTTGTAATCCCTCTCTTTATGGCTTGTCCAACGTTCCAATTTTGAGCGTCCTCTCCTTAAATCTTCTTGTTCATCATCTGAGGAAGCATCTTCCTTGTGCCTTTTGGAAGAGTTCCGTTGGATCGAGATCCCAGCGTCTCCATTTCCTGGCGCACGAGAGCGTTTTAAAATCTAGCAAAAGTAAAAGATGAACAGCACCAGCTCAGCTCAAGGCACTTTCTAAATCAATCAGCAAGAGGCCAACTAGTCGACAACCGAATGAGTTACTATGGGACAGAGTACATATACTAAAGGAAATCTGAGAGTAAACAAAAATAGTTTCCTTAAAGAAAATGAAACCCCTGTCTAAGCTCTCATTGTGAACTAATTTCAAGAATCTAAAAATAAATAAGTTTCCATAAAGAAAATCAAATCTGAATCTAGCACACCATTGTGAACTAATTTCAAGAAATCTTAACAGTCAAAACGGCTCGACATGCCTAAGCATAACCCTAAGAATTTGCAGCACTACCTGCCCATGTACCTTGATCTCCCCTATACCTGCATTAGTAAGATGAGATACTGAAGCATGTGTAAGACTATAACCCGATAACACATACATATATCTTAAGAGTATTTTTGCATATGCTGGATATCAGTTCATATATCATCAGAGTTGCTTCAAGTGATATGGCCTCACGAGGCTTTTCTCTCCTTAGTATGTGCTTTCAGTAACAGGCAGACTACTTTTTTTGTTTTGCATGGTTATGGCATGGGATATGTGGAACAGGCTTTACTTGATTGGAGAGAATTAGGTTATTTTGTGGAGGGTGGGGGTCATTCTGATCCACCTGAAGGGTTTAGGGCATGAAAGGATGAGAAAACATTGTGGACATGTGGTATCTGTGGGATTGTTTGGCAGTTGGAGATACAGCAGTCTAGAGAATTGGTATCTACTAAGCAGCTGTTGTGCATTTTATTTAAGGGCTCTTGGGAGGGAGAAGCTCCTGTTTGGATAGTTCCTAGTTGGTTCCTGTTAGCTCAGTTTTGTCATTAGAAGGACACCATGTCCTCGTATTAATGTTTTTACCTTCACTAATACAATTTTCTTATAAGACGTTTTTTTATATTACTTCATTTATCAATGACCTGACATCTTAAGGAGGATTTCCCTATCTGCTACTCCTCCATTTCATTATTTTTTCTAGAGCTAAGCGTGAAAAATACCATTTCATCACTGTGACCACTCTGGTCTTCTTGGTTTCTTCTGGAAGGGCCCAAAGTGCCATGATCTCCACCATCAGATTCTTTGTTCTTCCTTGTGTTTTCTTTATGCTTCTTCTCATGCACCCTCTGGTTATCAGAAGTATCCAGAGTCCGATCGATGCGAGTGCTTGACCTTTCCTGCCTGGATCTTCTCTCATCACTACTAAACTGATTTCCTCGTGCATAAACATCATCCCGCACCCTATGATGTGAAAGACTTTCATCCTCCATTCGGTCCCTTCTTTTCTGGTGTTCACTGCTTCGAACAGCATCTTTAAGTTGGTAGTCTTTATCAGAAACTTTATATTCATCTTTCCCCCTAGGATGGCCAGCCCATGCTTTGTCATCCACACCACGCCCACTCCTCGCAGAAGCTCGTCCTTCTTCTCTCTCCCGTCTTGGTAAGTTTTCTTCATTGGATTGTTTTAGCCTATACAAATCCTCCCTTTCCCTCGGCCTCTCACCCCTCTCTCTTTGGAACCAGACCTCATCTTTATGCCTAACAGAGTGATAGTCATCAAGATTGTCTCTAATCCATTGCTGATCGTCTCTTTCACGCCTGCGGCGACTGGTATTTTCTCTGTGGCCATGCAGGATCTCCTCCTTATCAGCATATTCTCTTTTCATATATTCCTCATCTTTCCTCCGTTTGCTGTGGTAGTCATCTACCATTTCAAATCTACTCTTCAAACTGTCATCTCTTTCCCTGTGTTGTGAACTACCATCCTTGTCATGATGAATCCTGTAGCTGCCATTCTCTAACTGTTTTCTTGGATGAAGATGTTCATCTTTGTCGCTCCTCTCAGTCTCCCGAATCTTACTCCGGTGCCTAGATCCCATTTCATCTCCAAGTTCCCTCTTCCTGTCTTCAGTTCTATGTTTGCTACTATGTGGATCTTCATCTCTTTGTTGCCAAGAGATGTCAGAATTTTCTCGCTCCTTTCTCCTATCATAGCCCTCATGTTTCATATGCAAATGATGGGGCAAGCTAGGATCCAAGTCTCTGCGAGGATAAGAATCCTCCCTCCCTCTTATTATGACACGACTTCTTTCCATCTCGTGTCTCACATCACGATCCTTTCTCCGAAAATTCTGTTCATTTTCATCAAGGTGCCTTCTGATGCTACCTGAGCGTGTAGAACGTCCACCTTGAACAACCTCCTCCTCAACACCATCCTTCCATTTTTGATAATCTTTGCTACTGCCTGATCTTGCTTTGCTATTTTCACTGCTTCTTGCAGCCTTTGAGTCTTCCTCATCATCAAGCTGTTGCAATGCAGGCTGTTCTACATGAGAACTTACTTTTTGTTTCCTAGTAGAATGGTGCATATTTCCATCCTTGGGAGTATCATTAGTGGTTTCTTCATTCTCACTCATTTCATCCCTTCCCAATCTAGAGCTTCCTTCAGCTTGCAAAGGCTCAGGATCATCTTTTTTCTCAGAACTCAACTCTCTTGCATCCTGAACTGTGATGGGAGATGATACCCGCAGACTGTGTTTACCAACCATACTTTCAGTTGATTCTTCCTCCGCGTTATCAACAAATTTCTTGTCACGTGAGCTTTGAGCAGGAGTTAAATGAGGTGATCTGTCACGGGATCTTCCCTGCATTTGCCTGTGAAGAAGAGGAAAGAATTAGAATTTTTTCAGCAGTGCAGGTGCAGTTTTAACAAGTGAAAGCTAAACCAACATCAAAACTAATAGAAAACTTCGACTTATAATTTCTTGACCCATAAAACATTCACAACGGCCAGTCTCTGGTCTGTTAGACATTTACAACTTAAAAGAAATTCTCCAACAACAAAAAAAACCATCACAAAAAACAATTTATAACTGAATAGGTTAAAGACAAAAATATCCATGGTCCATTAAGCAATCCAAATTATGGGGCAGACAAATATGAGTTTTCATATTGACAAGTAATTGACAACTACTAGCAGCATCACGCAACAGTGTCATTGTGATCAATGAAATGTCCAAATAAATGACTATAACTAGCAGCATCACACAGCAGTGTCATTATGACCATAGAAATGTGCATATTCCTGGTTTTTCTAATAAGAAATCATTAACTCAGTTTACATCTATTCATGACTCAGTCTACATCTAATTCACAATTCAATATTTTTTGTGATCTTTTTGAATCCTCCAACCATGTTTCACTAAAGCATATAAAGTTGGCCAAGCTGCTCCTGCTAGCACCACTACTCATTATTTATGGTATCCTAAGTGCATTCTCTAAAAACAAGATTATAATCTCTTTAAGATGCTTTCAAATGTCCAAATGCCAATCTCTTGTTATCTGAAATATAGAGACTAAAACAAATAGAGAAAATGAGCAGATGCTGAATACATACAGCACAAGATAGATCAAGAGTATCTGGTTTAGTGGAAGGCATTCCTATGAGACTTCTCCCCTTTGGTTTTGAACACTTATTCTTCTCTGAATTCTGCCACTACCATAATTATTGTACAGCCCCCAACTTTCCTCTGATTGCCACCCTACCAATCATTACACCAGTGCAACCCTAATTTTCACCCTAATACTCACCTTTGCCGCAACTCTTTCTCAACTCTGTACCCATTAAACCACTCAAAAGAAACCCTAAATCTATTAACATTTAACCACCATACCGAAACACCTGCAGCTTATTTTTTCCATTTTGCCACCAAGCTCCATTGTTCTCCAACCATTTGCATAACCCTAAACAATTATATATTCCACAATAATCTGAAACCCTAAATTTCCCAATTTAACAAACCCCAGCCCAGCCCATCACAAAACATACAAATACACATTCCTTGAACATATCCTACACTGCCATAATGGAATTATTGAATATGATATAGCCTTATTCATACCTTTCCTCACGAGGAGTGCCAAAGTCCCTACCAGGGTACGAAGGAGGGTGACCCCTAGAACCAGCATGGGGGTATGGAGCTGTTGCTTCGGGATGGAAGGGCGAAACCCCATCTCCCTCAGGCATGTTGCGGGCAGAATTCATGTGAGGTGTTCTCCCACCCTTTCGATCATTGTAAGCCTGTGGAAAATCACCAGCATATTCATTTTCTGTCTCCGCCATGTCATCTTCGGCTACATCGCTTCCTCTAAAGTCATCTCTTTGAGGTTCATCATTTGCTGCATCCTGGACACCATCTCCTGTGGAGGAATCATCTAGAGAGTCCTGGCAGATAATCTGTTCAAAGAAACTTTCAGTTACTCTACACTGCATATGTAGTGCGCAGATATCAGTCATAGGAATACAGTTATATCAGAGCAATTAGAGACAGAAATGTTTGTTTACCTCAATAATTGCATCAGAATCACGAAGTCGAGGAGCTCGGCCTTCAATGGAAGGGATGCGTTCACCATGACCAGTTTCAACTTGTATTGCTCTGCCAGTTGGCTAAAGCAAATAAAGTCAGCCAGTGAATCCTCAAAGCAATATGGAACTGACAACAGATCTGAGGATCTGATATCTTTAAAACATTTACAGAAAGCAATGTTTTTTTGGTTCATTAGGAGGCCAATGGGCCTGGGACTACAGAATAAATATAGCCCTACTACAATTCCTAAGTCCCCACTTGAAGACACCCCTCCCAATATTTAATCTGAGATCTCCAAATGAAAATCCCAGGTCTTAACAACATGCCCCACTGGGAACAATAGAAAACTAAGTTTGATCATTTGGACATTAAGGAAGAACCAAATCATTTAAAGGAACAAAAGTTAAATAAATCCCTGGCCACACAACAAGAACAGATCCATTTAAGTTGCAGGCAATAGATGAATGATAAAAGAGAGCCTTCTCAAAAAGACACAGAATTTCATCTCTGGTTATGAAAAATAAATAGTCAAATCTTTATGCTAAATACGTGGAAAAGGAGAATAAACGTCAAAGCTTACTATTTGGGCCCGGAAACGAGCAGATCCTTTAGTCCAATCACTCTGTGCGTTGTCTGACTTTCCAGCATTTGAATTGTCAGCTGGAGCATCACGGAAACCTGTTGCTGCTGCTAATTCCGGTGGCAAATCAGGATCAAACTCCTAAAGTGAATGCAATAGAAAATCAGAAACTTTCCTCTTCATCAAGTTAAAACTGAAATACCATTCATTTCACATGCATGGATATCAATAGGCCACAGCATGCATATAACAAGCACATGATGCCTAAGCATACAATTACCTGCTCTGCCCGCCCACTTTCATAAACACGAATTTTGCTTTGCATTGTAGTCTCCAGTCGATATTGTTCCTGCACAATTGAAATCAAATTGTCTTACATATTCATTTGTCTAATACATAATATAGTTAAAATATGTTACATACCAGCTGTTTGCAATAATCTTTCCAGCTCTCTTCATTCAAACCAAAGTTGAAATAGTCTGATACGTCCACACCCGAATATTTCCATGGCTTTTCTTCAAAGCCATCAATGTCAACATCAAATATCATCCTGAAAATAATATTTAAATTTTATAATCATTCAACAGGAGTCAGGACAAACACTATACCTCAATTGGACAATGCATGGTAGTCCCATACTGAATGGACAATTCACAAATTAAAGAGCAAACAACAGGTTTGCCATGACATGCAAACACAGCATATCTTGGGAATCAGCTCACAAGTATAGTGGATTTGAACTCACTAAAAAAGACATCAGCATGACAAGGCCAAGGATTTTAAAAGCATATTAGGTGAAGATTGACGAGCAGGATCATTCTGTAGCGGCCATTCCACAAAGAAATTTATGCAATTATAGACCAAACAAACAGCCTGCTGAGGTAAAAACTCAGGCAGTACAGTACATGCACAGATGGCAATTAGAAGGTGTCGAATCTCAAACATCTCCAAATTTCCAGGCAGCATCCGATTTATTAATCTATCTAATTAGTGAATCTGGATTAACCAAAGTACAAATTTAAAATTAATATCTTTTGCAGTTAATGGTATTCCACACACATAAATGTAGGAAAACAGCTCATCTTAGCAGCCTTAACAGATATTAAAAATAAATTATTATCTTGAGGAAGGACAACATCAACAGCCTTTTAGGCTAGAGCCATACTAAAAACAAAATTTCTTTTATTTATAAAATTTTCATTTTGAGGAAGGGCAATGTCAACAGCCTTTCAGGCTATGTAAACAGCACCTGCATTTTGTACCATCTCAAAAGGTTCTGTGTCTCATGCAAAAGGAGCTGATTTGAAATCCAATTTCCTGCATATTATTATAGGGTACAGGGTTCCTCAGCAGTGTTTCATAAAGGTTTTACGAAGCGGTGCATTAATCAGTTTGAAAATATTATGTTCCACAAAGATGAATGTTAAGTTCAATTTTCACTATATTCAAGAAACATCATCAAGATCATACTTGATCTAATAGAGAGAGTGTGGGAAAAACAACAGGCTGTTTTGGAATGGGGAAACACTCCAAAAATCCAATTTTATGGTTGATGTCATCTACAAACCCATGACAGGTCTCATATGACAACCAAAAATCTGTCTAGTACGTAATGCAAGAATGCCTTAGAACTTGCTCCAGCTCACCTGATTTTATGGAACTTAGGGAAATGAAAAATACTTTAAAAATCATTCATCTAAATTAGTCTTTCTTTTGTGAAGGCTTTAATAACACATATATCTAAACCAAACCCAAGGTAGAATCTATAGCACGAGAATTATTCAACGAATGATCAACTCTGCAATCAGCTGTTAGAACCAATAGGTCTTCAAATCGTTCATTTGTATTAGCGTATTCAGCTGTACCCAAGGCATCCTACCTTCCATCAATGGGACCGATGTAGGGCCCAAAAGATCGAATGATGGACACTAAATGTTACCGACACAGAACCATGTAAAGATGTAAGGCTTTGATCTATTGCCGACGATGTTGTCATTTGTTACTCTTATAACATGAAATTTTGAACCTCTCTAGCAAATAGTAAGCCAGAACACCATGAAACATAGTATCAGACAATGAAGTAACAGCTCATAGAGATGCTTCTCTTACAATAAAAATTAGAGAGGAAAGAGGGTTAAACACAGAGAAAGAGAGATGAGAAGATGAAACAACTGATACCCAATAAAAAAAAATTCTTGGCTCAGTGCTTTTCTTTTGACCACAGGTCCATAGCATTGCCTATGTTATCCAAATATGCAGGTAAGACAGAAAAAAGAAGCTGACAATAGAGATTGTAAGGAAAGCAATGAAAGCCCAGGATGGTACTGCAGAGATCATACAGAGCATTGACTAATACAACCAGTACTGACATTACAAAAATCCAGTAAATGAAGCAAATATTTAGCAAACAAATTAATGCAAGATACTCATAAAAACAAAACAATGTAACAAAACTTAGTGGTAAAAAGAAACCATCAGCAGAATTTAAGTGAAAATTACTTGTGGGAAGGAAGCATGAATTCCAGTCCACTGCCAAAACCCCGCCCTGCACCCCAAGCAGGGCCTCCAAATCCTGGATGGAAGTTCTTTTGAGGACCACCTTTTATTCCTACTGGTCGCCAGTCACCTCTACCACGACCAGCTATAGTACTCATGTTCATGGGAGGACGAACTTGACCTGGAGTTCCTCCAGGACCAACAATAGGAGCTGCAGGCATCAGAGCTGCCCCAGGTCTCACATACTGCATGAAAAAAGAAAATAAACCATAGTGTTAACAAGGAAATGAAATGAAATAAGTGGCAAGCCCACCAAGTTAAAAACAAAAGTAACCATAGGCATCAAACAATTGCGGGTGAAGAAAACTTTTCATACACAATTAACTTCTCAACAGTGATTGTTATTTTCATGGAGAAACTACAAGCTGGCAAAAGTTAAGCATGGCTCACAAAAATCAACCTTTCAATTCATGATTATAAACCATATCAAAATTAAAGTCTAACTTTCCATCACGCTAGCAACAAACAACAGAATTAACCCAAATCAAAACATTTGAAAAGGTCAACCAATTCATCTTTTTAGAATTTGTATGGCATTAAAGAACACATCCTGCTTACAAGAAACAAAAAAACTCTGAGGCTAAGCATGCCATCTCGTAGAGTTAGTTGTGAAATTCAAGCCCGAGATAGAATCCATAACAGCAAAGTAGTTATATTCTACCCTCTTCCTTTGCAAGAATATGAAAAAAATTGCACAAAGAGACAGGCAAGATGGGAAACCGAAGGTAAGGGAGGCACCTTTACAGCTTGGAATCAAGGAAGAAGGGAACAGTAAGAGCAAAGATGGTAAGGATATTTTCAAAAAGACCAAGCAAGAAACCACACATTGATTTGACTGCTGGGGTTATTACAAGTTTTCAAATCAATCACTAAGCAGGTTCAACAGAATGGCTCCCGAAACTTATGGATTCCAATTTCAAAATGTAACAGATGTCAGTGGAATTGTTGAATTTAAGTTAGACGATTCAATGACCAAAGAGGAATAACTGAGTTTAGCTCAATATGGCTCATGACTACATGACCAACTAATACGAGAAATAAAAGCATTTCTATGTCATTGCTAGATGCATCACTTATTTTTTGGGGGGGACTCACACGACATAAACAATAGGCTGCATGCCATTTGTTTGCAAAATTATACGCACATCTTATTGGCTATAACCAAATGGTGCAAAATTATCCAAATATCCCCAGCAATTACTTACCTTCTCGACTGTTCATGTAACAGCAGTACCCCTATTATACACATGCAATAGATCAACCCAGATAAAAGTTACAACTATGAGCTTAATTGACACGTTCAAGCATTGCGAAACATGCTTAGCTATAAGAGCTCTCCATGCATCAACAATAAAGATATCTCGATCATTTTCATCCTCGTAAGAATCCACCTCTTCCAACTGATAATCACAATGACCAGAGATTGTTATTGTGATCCACAGGGATCAAAAAAAATCTGACTTCAGGGCATTCTGACATGATGCAGCAAAAGATCCCATCGTAATCAAACGCTTCACACATGTATAGGGGAGGTAAAAAGAAAATCATGAAATCTTGGAAGAACCGATGCTAAAGTTTGTTGGCATCCCAAAATTGTCCGCGGGATGTAATCTTTGTGCTAGCGTTATTATGCACTGCATCTGTTCCCAGGCATTAATGCTATCGCAGGAGCATCCGAGGAGTACTTACAATTAGAAAAAACTTGTCGAATTTCTTATCATTTGCATTTAAACTAAGAATTTAGCGAGTGATTATTTATACAAAATCCCAGAGATGTTTCACCCAGGACAATCAGGTTTCACAGTTGACTACACAATTCTTCTCAAGTGTAGGCTGCCCTGGCACCAAAACTTAGGTGAGAAATATCAACAATTGGATTGAGTGAAGAAGCCAATTAAATACTCAACTGCTCGCAATATTTAGGAAATCCATAACCTTGAATCCAGATAACACATTTAGTCAGCAGAAAGAAGTAATGCGATGAAAAAACCACATAAAATTCATAAACATAATCAAGTAAATTCAAGAATTCTCATTCAACTTTTTCAAGTAATCATACATTTGTAAGAAAAAAAGTATAAAAGCCACTCATATCATATGTACAAGAGTTACAAAAGTCCTATCTTGCTTTTCTTCTTTCTTTCTTTTAAAGCTCAACATATAACATCAACAACTACAACACTGACCTTAAACTGAGAATGAAACGGATGATGATGATACCCATGATTGTTATACCCAATCTTCGGTCCCACCACTGCATTCCCTTTCCCTGTCGCCTCTCCTCCTTCCTTCCTCTCCCCTTCCGCCCCACCTCCTACAGCAGCAACCCCATCCTCGCCGCCACCCCAATCCTTCTCCTCGATGGCTTGATTCGGTCCATCCCCATCCGTAACAATCACAAGCGGGTCCCCATCCTCATCATCATCGTCGTCATCACCAATCTCTCTGTCAATCCCCATGGGCCCACCAGGATGACTATTATCATTCAACACTATCTGCAAATCATCCTCGCTGTCACTCTCCTCGTCCTCCTCCCAATCCCCTCCGCCGCCGCCGCCACTGACCACAGCAGAAGCTTCAATCTTTGTAGAATCATCCTCCATCAATCCAGGTATAATCGGTCGCGAATCTTCAAGAATCCCAGTATTAACATCCTCGATATCAAAATTTAAATCTCTGTCCTCGGCAATCGAACCTTTAATCGGAGATTCTGCATCTCCCAAAACCCTAACTTGAGGAGCTGAAAAGGCGGTGATTTCGATTGGATTTTGGTTGGAGGGAGCAGAGGGGTTACGGTGGGAAACAACGTGGAGGATATCGTCGTCATCGTCCTTGATTGCGTCGTTGAGATCGATCGGACGGTGGAGAGAAGAGGTTGCGGAGAGAGGTTGGGGAGCAGAGGATAGAGACGAAGAGAATGGACGTAAGACGTCAGTGTAGAGATCTCCAAACTCGTCGTCGTCTTCCATTGTAGAGAGATAAGTGAGGAAAAGAGAGAGTTTGTTTGGATTTTTAGAGAGAGAAGTAAAGAGAAGAAGGGTTTTGAGGGTTGGAGGGCGTGTTTGTTTGTTTCGTGTTTTATGCGTGAAGTGAAATGTACGAGAGAGCGGGTTCGGTTTCGGTTTCGGTTTCGGTTTCGGTTTCGGTTTCGGGTTCGGGTTCGGGTTCGGGTTTTGACATTTACCTAAAGGGGAAGGGCGTGGTTTTATTTTGAGGTAAGGCTGTGGTCAGTTTTGGACGAGGGGGTTTAACGCTCAATCGTCATACACTGGTTATGATATGCATGCTCGGCAGCAGATTAGATATTTTTATCTTTTATAAAAACAATTATATATACAAATTTTTTTAACATATTTTTATAACTAAAATGTTTTTTTTATGTGTAAATAAAAATTATATATATATATAATTAAATAAAAAAAAATATGTATGCTAATAAATAATTTTTTTTAATTAATGATAACTAAAAATAAAACTATAAAAATAAAAATAAAAATAAAAATATATATCAAGATATTTAATCCCACAAAACGGGATATTTACTCGGTTGTATTTGCTTAAAATTTTTATTCAATTAAACGATAATAGAAATAGACACACGTTAAATTGTTTGAATAAAATAAAAAAAATATTATGCAAAATTGCGCATATTAGAAATATTATATAAACATAAATATTTTTTTATTTTTAAAAATAAAATTCATCCATACAAAAGAAAAAATAGATTAATCAGAAAAATCACTTCAAAAATTAAACATACACAAGATAATTTTAAAAAAATATATATCCAAAAAATGTTAAATAAGTAAATAACAAATTCACATATGAGTTATATTAATTGAAACATAAATTTACCCGGTTATATTTGCTAAACATTTTTATTCAATCAGGCAATAATAGAAATTGACACATATTAAATTGTTTGAATAAAATAAAAGAAAAAAAATAATATTTAAGGTTGCGCATTTTAGAAATATTATGTGAAAATAAATTTTTTTATTTTTTTAAATAAATTTTATCTATACAAAAGAAAAAATATATATAGATTAATCAGAAAAATCACTTCAAAAATTAAACACACACAAAATAATGTCAAAAAAATATATATGCAAAAAAGATTAAATAAGCAAATAACAAATTCACATATGTTAAATGTTAATTGAAACATAAATTTAATAATTATTAAAAAAGTTATCAATAAAAACAAGAAAAGTTTTTAAAAAAAAAAAGTGTGAGTATTGTAGTTTAACTTGTCAAACTTATTATCCTGATAATGGACTCAAACAAATCAAATAATTTTTTTTTTTTAAATTTAAACTTAACTTTTATACACACAATGAAAAAAAAAAAGCCCAAAAAAGATCCAGACAAGAAAAAGCGCAGGCATGTGGGAAGGTATTCAAGCCCGGGCACCTAAGCTTGGTTCTTTTTTTATTTTATTCTTGAAAAAAATATTCAGACAACGT
>Ga0307511_10002985_pt1 | contig 17502 bp, 13 predicted proteins | sample 13_EM_MG_FD_200266 | JGI IMG/M metagenome (GOLD analysis project Ga0307511, IMG submission 200266) | Populus trichocarpa ectomycorrhiza microbial communities from riparian zone in the Pacific Northwest, United States - 13_EM | ecosystem: Host-associated > Plants > Roots > Unclassified | place... | reverse complement strand
TCCTTATTTTTATTTTGTTGCTTGAATACATGGTTTTTTTTTTCTTTTTTTTTTCATTTTTTAATATTGAGACGGTTGAGAATTTAACTTTGTAATTTTATTCTTTTTATTTTGTCTTTTTATGAAGTTAGCATTGTTTACGAGTTTGTCAAGGTAATATAGATTGTCTCAGTTGCCCTATTCTATGAGTTTGGCAGGGTTTCTTTGTTTCTTTTAATTGAATTTAATTTTTTTATAGTCTATTTTTTTCTCTTATAGTTAAAAAAATTGTTTCAGAGAAAAATCATTTTATTAGACTTTATAAAACAACAAAAAATAAAGGATGTGGAAAAATCATTATTCACCAAACACTCATTACAATATGGATTACAATAGTTTGTAATCCATAGTGTTTTGCTTTCTTTTTTTTCTTTTTGAATTTTTGTTATGATTTTTTAAAAAAAATTTGTTTTTGTCAATTTTATCTTTTAAAAATGAAATTGTTGAGAATTTAGCTTTGTAATTTGCTTTTTTATTTTATTTTTTTCTTTATATGAGGTTAGCATGACTTATGGGTTTGCCAAGGTAACCTAGGTTCCCCGGGTTTATGAGTTTTGTGGGTTGTCTTTTTTTAGTTAAACTTGATTTTTTTATAATCTATTTTTTTATCATATAGTTAAAATATAGTTTTAGAGAAAAGTCATGTTACAAGGAAACCATTATTAACTCGCACACATTGCACTATGAATGACAATAATAATCCACGATTTTTTTTTTATGATTTTTTTTATTTTTTTTTGTTGATTTTATTTTTTAATATTAGGATGGTTGAGAATTTAACTTCATAACTTGTTTCCTTTTATTTTACCTTTATATAAGTTTACGGGTTTGCTAAGGTAACTCAAGTTGCCTTAGTTTATGAGTTTGACGTGGTATTTTTTTTAATTCAACATGACTTTTTTATTATTTATCTTTTTCTTATATAGTTAAAAAAAATAGTTTCAGAGAAAAATTATGTTATCAGATTTTATAAAGTTTATGGACCTATTCGCAGGTTTGACTAATTAACCTAGTTTGCGGGTTTAATAAATTTAAAAAATAATGATAAATCGGTAAATAATTAAAAAAATTATTAATATATTTTTATATCATTAAAAGTGTTATAAACATATTTTCTATAAGTGTGGGTCTGAGCTTCTAAGCTCAGCTGTGCGTGGATCTTTTTTTTTTTTAAGACTAGGTGCACAATCTTGGCAATATAGGCAGCCCAAACGCTTAGGCTTGACTCCATTAACCCCCTGATTTAAAAAAAAAAAAAAAATTCTATAATAATATCCTTTTAAATATAAAATAATTATAGTAATATTTTTTTAAAAAAAATAATATGATGATGCTATATTTTTAAAATAAAATTAGATTTTTTTAATAACAATGTTAGCAATTGCTTTATGAATGATTGTATATGAAACTAAAATGCATAAAAAAAAAAATCATGAGTATTTGATGAGAATTAATTATCTATTTTTGTATTGTGAATTTTTTATAGAATTTTATCAAATTAATTATTCCTTTATTTTCATGTACAATACCATAAAAATTATCAAAACATAATAGTTTTATCTTTTTATTTGATTTTACTTTTCAAATCATTATAAAATAATTATTAGAAAAACTATGCTAGAGAAATATTTTGAAAAGATTCATAAAAAAATGGTTTGATTGACATAATTATTTATTGTCAGTTTCTTGAAGAAGAAAAAACATTTTCATGTCATAGACACATTGTTCCCTACTTTTTTTATGAAAATATTTTATTTTCATGTATCTTGATTAAGTTTTTATATAAATTAAGTAAGCTAGTTTATACCAAATTTTTATTTTTAATGAAAAAAATTAAAATTGAAAACCATTATTTATTATTTATTGACATAAATAAAAACCCAAAATATAGGGTGTGTAATTAAGCTATTCATTTACTAATTCAGCTTTCTTCGAAGAACGATCTATTTTTACAAGTTATGGAAGGAGATTGGAAAAATAAAAATACTATACATTTACGTTGCACATTTTTCATACCAAGACCGACCAATAGTTTTTTTTTTTCATTGCAAGACCAACACCTTTATATTTATCCATGAATATCATCTTCTCTCTTGCACATCATATTTATTATTTTCCCTATCATTTATTCATTTCTCTTAGTCCTGAGTTTCTATTACTGAACGGGGTCTCATTAATTTTTGTTTTGATGTTTTATGTTAGGGTTTACATTCTAGAACACCATAGTATAATAAAGTCTCTAAAAAGATAAATCATACCTTATTAGATATGATACGGTTCATAATAAGATACACAAACCTTTCATCTTTTTTCTATAATTATGCCCTACAATCACACCACCATGAAACTTCCAGATATGAAACAAATTCAGGCAGAGACTCAATCGCTTGTGTAAGCATATGATTCAGGAAGTTATGCTGTTCAAATCGAAGGATATGTTTAAAAATACAGTTGACACAATGTTTTTAAAAATTTAATTTTTTTTTAAAATTAATTTTTTATATTTTCAAATCATTTTGATATACTATATCAAAAATAATTTTTAAAAAATAAAAAATATTATTTTAATACATTCTTAAAAAAAAATAACAATTTAAACAATAACAACTATAAAAATTCCAAAAACACCCGAGATGTTGAAGACATACTGCAGATATTATTATATTAGAAATTATATTTCAGATGTGCACTCACAGAGACATGCGAACTAGAAAAATCTATCACAACAACTAGAAATGATCCAGCAAGATTATAAGTTGCTTGAGTTGGATCTTTCCCGTAGTTATTTGCATCTCCAATGAACTTTACAAGTGTCTGATAAAATACAAGCAACAAATTTCACCTCAACAAAACCTATCTGTACAAAGGTCGCGCCGATCTAAAGAAAACGTGCTGAGATACAACTGTTGCTAATACTCAACAACAATTCTATTCAACCCTATTAGAATATAACGAACACATATGTGCAAGCAATCAGATTCTGTCTCGCCTCCTAATACATAAGATGAGACGACTACTCCTGGCAGACAGAATTTGAACAATATGTCAATTTGAATTATTCAAGGTCTGTGTATATATTGCGACAGGAAACTGAAACATTAATCCACTTCCTATCTGGTAGCTGCTAACTGCATACATCCTTGCTGTCTTCATGAACAAGAAATGTGATTGAGATCCTGCCCAGATGGAATGTGTCTATTAGTCTTGACATCCATTACAGATGTGAACAAATATCCAGTATCCTAAGCATGTGTTCCTGTTCATCATCAAAAGAAAATTTACATCACAACAGGAAGGAAATAGAAAGAAAAGTAAAAAGAATCTCTCAACATTTATTTTATCTTTGTCAAGCAAAGGTAATTCTAGTTTTTCCATAAAATCCTACTTCATAGGGAAGGAAAAAGTCTTAAAGCCAGAAAACATTTTCTTCTTGGGATGAAAACAAATCATACACTAACAGAAAACATTCCGGAGATCTATGGTAGCAATTTTAACAGAAGAAGCTGCATCCTAATATACCTGCAGTTGTGTTTAAGAGTTGAGAGAGAGGATTCACATAACCAAAGTTTTTATGGGATTTTGCTCTTCGTATGAGTTTCCTTGAGCAAATAATTCACAATGCATTATGCACATACTTGCAAGTGTGTGCGCAAGCAAACATTGCAGGAGAAATTACTTGTAACACTACAAGTGATCAAGAAAAAACAGAGAGATGATGCTATTCAGTAGACAAATACCAGAAACAGATCTGACAAAGGACCACAAACACATACTGCTAAATTTCATTAGTTAAGGCACCATCACTAGCCATGGGCCAGACATTACAAGGAAGATATGCCAGTACAATATCACGCTATTTAGTGGTAAGAGATGAGAAAATTAGAGAAGTGATAATCTAAGAATGAAAAAAAAAAAAAAAACAGAAACAGAAGAAAAAAGAAAAACTTCAAGAAACAAGTTTGTTCAGATCATCACATGGGATGAGAATATATTTGGACAAGCAAGATATGCTTTTTAGTGGCAAAATACTAAAATTAGAGAGGAGATGATATAAAAATGCAATAAGCATTTCAAACAAGAACAAAAACAATACAGAAAAACTTCAAGAAACAGCTTTTATTGGGATCATCTCATGGAATGAGAACATATTTGGACATAGAGTTCATTAAATGGACCTGGCCAAAAAGCATATCATGCTGTCTGGTCAGGTACCCATAGAATTCTCCTGTTTCCAACAGGATGTGCATGATCATTTTTTTACTCCTCTAAAGAAAGCACCCTTTAACAGAAACATTTTACCTCAGGATGTTAAGACAAAAACAAATACTCCAAGGATAAGCATCAAGTAAAAACATAGCATAAATTAAGCGTGATGATAGACACATATGAAGTGCAGTCAGCATTCATTAGAAAAGGCACAATGGTAGCAGCATACCCTAAATTAATATCAGCAATCGGCAGAGGCTGTTTAACTGCATCTCTGACCACTGATTGTAGATCTATCCTGGTACAGAAGATTTAGATTTCATACGAGGAATGCTAGTCTTACGAAGTTGAGGATTTTCTATGGAGTACACAAGAAGGCTTCCATCCTTGGTCCCAGCTATGAAGCATTCCTCCACAGTTACTGTAAGACAAGTTATAATCTTTCCAACTCCATTATACCTTTTGACAATATCAAATGTGTTCATAGAGCGCACAACTATCTGTCCTTGGTCACCTGCACAAACCAAGAACTCACCACATTTGCTAAGTTCAACACAGTTGAGGCGCCCATTAGATTCAGAGGTGGCAAGGTGCTTTCCGTTAATAGAATACAGATGTAAACTGAGATCCTCATCAGCATAAAGGACTACCCGCCCATGCCGAGATGCAACGAGTTTTGACAATGCATTGCCAGATGGATGGCGTAAAGATCTTACATATTTTCCCTCCCTCAAGGTATGGAAAACACAAGTTCCATCCTTTGAACCACTAATAACTAAATCAAGCTCCACACTAGCACATAAACATGTAATTATGTCATCGTGACCACAGAGAATATGAAAGGGAGTTTCAGCAATGACATAATCTTTACGGGCTAGTTCAGTCGGAGTGTTTCGAACTCTCTTTTCAGTAATTTGGGCACGAAGAACCTCCCAAACCATGACTGTGGTGTCGTAACTTCCAGTAGCAAGGAAACAACCATCATCTGTCACTGCAATTTTCATAGATTTAAGAGATATGAGGTGCACTCCAAGAATAATTCAAAATAAACAAATAACTATCAAGAATAAAACATTTTAATAAGCACTATGAAAAAGATATGGCAATATACGATGAATAGAAGATCATGTGATACAATAACAATGCTACATCATGAGATTAAATGATGATGGAAGATTCCACTCCAGAGCAGTCATGACATTATAGAATGAGAACTCACTAGCGTGCTATGACACTTTGGCTGGCCTTTCTACTTGTAGAAGCTTAAAACGCTATCCAAATAAATGTTATCCTTAACAAAATTCAAAACAATGATACTTGCACATTATCCTTTCCCCTCAAATAATTCATGTATCTGTCATTCATATGCTCCATTTCAAGAATGGCTTGCAATTCCCAGAAAGCAAAAGTAATTGGGGTTGAAACTTGGACAAGCACAGGTCCATCCCTACTTTGACTTCGTAATTTAATTTTTAGCACAAGAATAGGTGATGCCAAGGATAGAACTCCCCACCCCTTGGTCCTAGAGATTTAATATCCCATCAAACAACCATTTGACTTCGAAGCTTAATTGCTAGTTGAATGATTTGAAAATTAGACAAAGGGTAACCCACTGCTACCTTATGTTGATTTAATTTAATAATAAGAATTAGGGTGGGTGCCAAGGCTCAAACTCATGACAACTCTGAAGAATCATGCAACCAAAATGCTTAACATAGGATGGTTTTTATTATTTTCTCACAAACCCTAAAGCAGAAGCCCTTTAGGCTGAAACTTGGCAAACCACATGCCTATCACAACCCTTTGCTGAATTTTGATTTAATTTGATTTAACTATTATAATAGGGTGTCAATAATCAAACTCCTGAATGGTCATAGAGGCCTTTTCAGGTCAAAGAACCACTCAAACCAAAAGTTTTTGTTATTTGGGACACCAAAAATTGGTTTATGTTATATTCTCTTACAGCAGATCCACATTTTAATGTGATTCTTAAACATATGAACTTATGGGTGGACACAACAGCTTCAATATAAAGAATTACCTGCCACACAGCTGACCACATCTTTATGTTGTCGAGTGCTCTGCACCATTCTTCCATCACTTAAAGAAATGACTTGGAAACTATTTTCCCAATTACCACATGAGATTAAAAAATTCTCGGTTGGTGTTTGCAATATTGCAAAGCATTGTGCTCCTAGTTCAACATTTTCAGCCAAAGGACTGCCAATTTTTCGAGCAGAAAGAACATCATAACCAACTCCAAATAGCGGTTCCTGCAAAAGTTTGAAAACTTGTATTTAATACAAATGGATCCTAAGAAAATTTTATTGTAATATATTTTAAAAATTACGGGGAACAATTAGTAATCTACATGAGAAAATACACTCAACCTGGAAGCTAGAGAAAGTGAAATTTCCACCAGATTGAAGCTGAGTTGTCAACCACATCTTAACTGACAAAGTTAGCCCTTGGTTTACGAGAACAATATTCGAATCCAAAGTACCAACATATAATACAGCTGAAGGTGGATGACTTGTACTAGATACAATGGATGATAAATTAATGGAATCAGGTGCGAAGTATAAAGGACGGGCAATTGGAATTGGAGGCCCTCTTCTAGGGTGTTTCTTGCGGAAAATCTGAATTGGAGTTTGGCCAAAGTTCGCAATCTGGTCTTCAATTGCTGATCTCTGCAACTCATCTTCCATAGTGTCCAGATCAACAGCACCTTCGTAAGTTAAATAATAAAAAATATTTGCAGCCTGCAATCCCATTTCATTTCCGAAGAAACTAGTGAATATGGAAACACTAAATATCAACCAAGGCAAAACATGCATCACTTGTGAAAAATAAAATTGAACAAACCAACAATACCTCCACTGCTGGTTTTCCTCGCTGCTTGTAACCAAACACCAAATCAATCCAGTGATGGAGATTTGAGCTAACATATTCACTTTCAAGTGCATCTCGATTTTTATTTATAAATAATTCAGGTGAACCCTGCAAAAAAGGATTTAGATAAAAGTTATTCCAGATCACATGTTAGAGATAATAATAGACTTCCAGAGAAAAAAGCGAAATACAATACATGGTACACACATACATCTCAACAGAATCCATTACACAATCTAAAGGCAACATAACAGACCACCATTTATCAAACAACTTCCATCTCCAATTGAACTTTAGGGTTTGATGTTGCAGGGGGTTTGAAAGAATAGATAACTGCCAACAAAACCAATATATTAAGTGGCCTGGCATGAGAAAAGAGGAACTCATCTGCTCACTGGTTTCAAGATGATGCCGAACTCCAAGATGGCCATGACTCATAGAAGTGGGCATCAAAGAATTATGACAATCTCAACTCATTAACTTCATGGAGCATATTATTTATTAAGACCAAAATTGATATTTGGTATAGATCATGTAGTTTAAAGTTTATTTCATCTGCTTGTAATTTGAATTAAGCTTGATCCCAGCTTGTATTAGACACCTGCCCACATTAGTTTCCGTGGCACATCACATTTGCACAATGACAAAAATGAGTTGCTTTTGGATTAGGATAGCAACACTTGTCATAGGACTAATGGCTGAGCTCTAGAGTATATCTGAAGCTCGAGGACCTTGTGGCTGCTGCAATTAATCCCCTCATCATCATTCTTGGATATCTCCCCTACCTCTCATTTGGTTTCTGGTTCTCTTCCTCTATCATTTGTTCATTCTTTTAATATTTACCAAACCTAATTATTATATGTTCCTGGATATTTTAATGTGATAAAATTCAAAAATTAAAATGCATAAATCCTCCCTTTCAGTTTTACTTGGAATCTGAAAGGTTGTACAAGCGCTTTCTCCTTTCCAGTATGACTATAGTGCTGTCCGAACTATAAAGTGCATGGAAAAGTTCGTACCTTGGCCCAGGGAGGGAGGCAAACATCCCCTAGTGGTTCCCCGTCCTGTTTGACTCCCAAATGATAAGAATTTGAATTAACAAGAAACTCCGGCATGTAAAAGAACTCAGGAATCAACTCCTTCACATCACTAGTATTAGAAAGACAATTTCGATATGTGCCTTCAATGCTTTGGAAAAGGCGATCTGCATGATCAAACTTACCACCCTGATAGAAAACAATGGCTCAGTTAAGTATATGCCAACAAATGATAGAAAAGAACTCAAACACATATTAACACTAAGAAAACCATATTGAACCAGATAACAAGTGAAACACGAGCTATTACCTTGAATACTACAAGGCTCAGCTGAAATGAATTATATGGAAAATCAATTAAGCCACTGACTTTCATCTTCATCTTATTTCATCCACAAATCTTTAAATATAGTAAAATACACCTTTTCTCGACCTAATAGAACTAGCTAAAAAAACCTTTTTCAAAATAATAAAACTTCATAGAAAAGCTAGCTATCAACTGAAAGTTTGATGCATAAGTGAATGTTATTCCTCCTCTCAAGATTTCCAATCACCCATACTGTCATATTCTATTTCTAATCACAGTAGGATAAGTAAATTACAAAAAAGGGTTCCACCAGTGTGGTGTCCTAAGAAGGAGAGATTGGATTCAATCCTATGCTCCAACATCTTCTGCTCGAACCTACATCATTGCGGTTGAGGGCCAAGGATGGGTAAAATGGAAAATAGAGAGAATAGACGAAAGAAATTTGAATTTGAAGTTTCACATTTAATGGAAAACATTCAGGCAACTTTCCTTATAAACAAGAAGTCAAATGTGCTTAGCCTCTCTTTTATGTAGACGAAGCGGACCATAATGACAAATGCTTTTACCAGGAGAATCCTAAAAGAAGTTGATTTTGTTTCAAAGACAACCAAAAAAGAAAAGAAAAAACAAACAGAGAGAGAGAGAGAGAGAACTCTCAATTTCTTATTATGATGGGAAAGAATAAGAAGAAAGGAATAGAATTTCATAAAAGCAAATGGGAAACAAAAAATATGCATGCATAGCATCATAATCCTGTGTACACTCTTTATTCAAACACTCGTTATGGAATAGAGTGAATTTTGGGCTCCTTCATGGTGTTCTAATTTGATGCTTTCAGAGGAGTTTTATTAGCTGACATTCAACAGAGCTGGCTAGCCTTTTAACTTTTGTTGTTCCCTTCAGTTATGCCTGATCTCGAATCTTTGTATTATATTTTCTTTGTGAAATCCTTTTCTTGAATCAAAACAATAAATAAATAATCAATAAATGGCTACATGCACCATCTACTCATATCACATTAAGCTTCCACATGCTGTATCAGATATTTAACAAGAAATATTTAAAACCAGTACCTGCAAATTACGGTGAAGAGATGTGAATGGCTCTAACCTAAGAAGGTAATAAAGCACAATCCCCATGCTTGAATAATGAGACCCATAGTAGAAGCTGCGCTAAGGAATGGAAGAACTGTCACCCATCAGGGAAAACAGGAACTAGAAAATACATGTAGAAAACAATCACAGGTGTTAAAAATATGGATGAGAATTACCTGGGTATATCAGGATCAGAGAAGCTGCGATACCTGTCTTCAAACACCTGATTAGGAGAAGCAAATATTAAAATACTTTTAAAAAGCTTAGTTAGAAAAACTGTGTTCATCATTCTAAAAACAGATGACGAGAAAACAAACCTCAAAACGTTTTACATCAAGAGCTCCAACAGGTTTAGTAAGATCCCGAAAGGTCAAAGCCTTGTTAAAATCAAGATCCTCAGAGGAATAATCTGCCAAAACCCAAGGGAAGACAGGATACTGTGTTAAGTCATTGTAAGATCTTCCTGCAAGTGTGTTGAGGATCATCAGGTATTCAAAGTTCGTTATATCCCTTCTCCTCCAACTCTCCCTGGCAATTTCTGCCATCCGCAAGGCTACATGCCTATCAACAAATGAAATAGTCCCACTCTTGTCCTTACTACTTCCTTTCGGAAACAAGAATTCATTTCGAGTAGCAACTATTAATGTTCCAACTTCTTTTGCATCCTTCTGTGATGCGAAATTCAAGAAGACAGGAGCAACAGAGTCACTGAAGAAAATCTCTATTGCACTGTATCTAAGCAGATAACGACTCCAATGGACAGCCTTTATCTATAACAAGAAAAGGAATATCAACAAATCAGGTTTTGTACAAGTGAAGAAGAGAAACAAAAAATTACTAGAGTTTACCAACCTTGTCAACACTCCATCTTTTATGTCGCCTCACATGTTTTAACTGCCTTTGCTGCACATTTTCATTTGCTAAGACTGTATTATCAACAGAAATCACCTTCTCAGGGCTAAAATTGACATGTATAGGCCAGTTAAGAGACTTATGTTTCTGTTCAAGCTTGTTTGCATCAGACTTGATAGAAGCTTGGAAGTTTTTGAATACAGATGATCCTCCAGTACCTTCAACCAAAAACTCACCAAAAAAGTGCAAGAAATTTTTCTTGACTGCCAAATTTCCAGCCAGTTTTCTTTTTGGTGTTACAAGTACACATTGAACAGACATGAGAACCTGAAACAGGAAACCGGCATAAGTAATGCAGCAATTCTAGCTCTATGTATTCTCAAACTTGACTCAGACATACCTCACTAGTTTCTGTTTCTTGTGAAGTGGAAGAAGAATCTCTTTTGTCTTGTACAATTTCATTCTGACTGCTACTGTCTCCAACAAGATCCAAGCGTTGACTCTCTGAAGGATCATCAGGGATAGGTGTTGTTTGCCCACTGGTTTCAGCATCATTTTCACCAGCTTCTGCAATCACCTCATCAGTTATCCTGCGCACTCCTTTCAATAGAAACTGCTTCATTTGCTCAGGAATATGGCCCACAAAACTATTTTTGGTTTCATTTACAGGAAGAGTATCCTCATTGCTAGAGGATGAAGGAGGAAGACATAGCTTCTCATCAAAGTGATAGTTCTGTCTTAACTTGGGTCTGCGTCTCCATGCATCCTCTGTCTTGTCAAGTTTCCAGTGCTTTACAACACCATTTGGAAAAAGATTAGCTGACCACGGACCTCTCTCATCAATCAATGTGCGGAACATGTGCATCCACTTCTCCTATCAAGGCAACACCAATTGTTTTATGAGCATAATCAAAACATTCAGAAACGTTCCAGAGGCAATAAGACAACAGTTAGAAAAGATGGTATATATTATACAAAAACCAACATACTGCAACATTTTGCTCCTCTTCCTCGTGCACAAGCTGCTGTGCAGCTCTTCTACTGTCATCCAAAGCAACAATTGAGTTCAAACTATTTTGTATCTCATCTTCAAATGCTTTCTTGTTAGTAGTTTCCACAGTGGAATTCTCATCCATCCTAGCATGGAGCTCCTCCAACTGCCTGGTGCGGTCAGATATTGATGATTTTATGTATTTTGCCTCGTCAGAAACCTGTAGAGTAAAATATAACAATTGATCAAAAGAGAGAAATAGACATAAACAGACTTCACCATCTAACTTACCATGATCCATTGAAAAGAGGCCATCCTTTAAAAACAAATGAAGGGTTCCACATGAAGCAGGATGAAATTTTTGTATAACTTGTTCGTGTGCTCTTTTTCTTAAAACAGGCTTCTTTATTGTGGAGCATAATCTATAGCTAAGAGTATGGATGTGTTGAAGTTTAAATAATTTCTCATAGATGACCTTTTCCTATTGTTGCATGCACAAAATATTTCATTTTGTTTTTATATTAGTTTTTTAGTTCGTATCCTAGTTTTCTTCAATAGACTTCTTGACATGCATATTTGCCTGTAGTGAACTATGTACTAAATGCAATAAGAAAAAAAGATTTCATCACATCTTCGTACCAGCTATATGAGGTATGGCCTTACATGTGTAAGAACCTGACAACAACTTCAACTGAAGTTTTTCTAAATATAAATTACTAGCCAGAATGTAGTCTACAGGAGTTGATTCGAGGAAGACAAGCAGGAGTCTCTTAATACCTCTAGTTGCAAGAACTATATTCGACTTTATATTAATATATTGAATCCAGATCATAGAATCAGCTTATCATATACTTCTTTTACTTAAACTTGAAGCTTCTGATTGAAAAAAAGCTGCAGGGTTCTCTTTTGGCCATCCTCTTTACTGTCATCATACTATCAGTCAGTGTGTTATGCTGTACCAATTGGCATTACAATCATGAATCTCCCTGCTCTCCCCCTGGACACTAATATTTAATAAATGATCCCATATCCTACAAGTAAAAGTCATGACAACTACCTCCACCTTTTTAAGGAGAAGAAGCACCACCAGGCTATCAGCTTATTGATCTTTAACTACTTCATGCAATGAAAGCAAACAGAGGAATAAACATCAAGAAAAAACCAAGTAGAAGTCTATGCATAAAGCTGTATGACAAGAAAAAAGACACTAATGAAACATACCGCTGCAAGCACTCGATCCTTTTGAATTATACTGTGAATAGAGCTGGTGTCTTTTGAGTTACTCCCTGTATCAGAAGAGTCATCTCTACCCACAATGCTAGAAGCCAGCATCGATTTACCACAGTTGATTGTTTCTCGAATTAGGTGAGATATAACATGAAGACGAGCACCATCATCTAACACCCCATATTCAGACCTTACAGCAAGCAAAGACCTGGCCACAATGACAAAGTCACAACCCTAGGTTAACACTGTAGCAAAGAGATCACAGGTCAGCCTTCATGATTTATGTAAACCAGTGCAGCCATAAGACAGAAAATCTAAAGACAAAAAAATGTAGTTAGGAGTTAAGAAATAATACCAGATGAAAAGCTGCAACCTGCTCTTACTTTGCTCATCATCAGCAGCCAGAATAGAAGGTAAAAGTGCAATAACCTGTTGCACACACCGAGATGCTCTTTCTAGGGAAGATCTGCAAAGATACAGAATAGCAAGTCGGAAAACAATTCTTGGGCACCTCTCCCCTCTTAAAAGCATAGCTTTGTCAGCAGTTTTATTTGGTTTTCCAGCTAATGCATTGCCAATCCCCCCTGACACAACAACCGCAGCCATTTCTGCTGCAGGAATATTCAATGATTCTACTAAGCCACGTGCTCTTTGACCCAATGATGGTCCTGCTGCTGATGATGATTTAAGCATCATCTTGCTTGGCCCTTTGCCATTGATCTCGCTGATAATAATCCACAAATTTTCATACAAATCCCACCACTTATCATTGATTACTTCACCTTCATGTGTGGTTGAATGCTTGCCACCCCACGGATTTCTAAAAAAAGCGACAATTTCATAAAAACTGTTAAGCATAGTACATGACTACATGAAAAGATGTGGCTATTTGAAGAACTTGAAAATCATAAAAATTATATTGAAAGCTACCTCCATGGGTTACACAAGAAATGAGTAAGTTTTGGGGGCTTGATTTACTGTTCAGGTTTTAAGGTTTGATGGCTAAAAATTGGAAATCCAACAATCAGTGGTAATTTTGTAATTTTATAGTCAGAGGTACTTTAAAACTACCATAACTTTGAATTATTCTATTTAAGATGACATAGGTTGATGAGTCTTGGCAAGTTTAATAGTAATTTGCTTTCCTTCAGGTCACATCTTGATTTGGAAGTCTTTTCATTTTTCTGAATTAGGAAACTTTTTTTACACTTATAGAATTGATTTAAAGTTTTAGGGAACATAACCTCTTCGGATGTTATCGCACCCTTGGATGGTGAGACTCCACTAAATCTTAATTTGATTAAAGTTCAAGAATCCCTCACCAAAGCTCCATTTTTCATAAGAACCCCCCCTAGTCACTGTTAAAAGGCTGTGAAGAACCCATTTTTCACTGCTCGGCTCTTGAGCTAACACATATTCCTTCAAGTGCATCATACACCAATATATACCTATGTGTTCATACATACTCTTTAGCCCACCAATTAAGCTTCTAACCATTAGTCAAATAATCTTAGTTTTGGCTGTTGCCTATTTTCAGCCAGCCAATACTTTTTTGTTCTGAATAAAACTATTCTTAACCCAGAATTGACTGTAACCTAAGAAAATCTAGATCTTAAAAGCTTTAGATCACCCTCATTGTATAGCATCCATAATCCAATTTGAGTTTTGTCCAATATCAGAGATTGACGCATGGAAATATCCAAGTTGAATAGCCAAATGATCATAAGAAATAAAGAGCACATATAATCTCCAGGATAGTTTGCTTCCTTTGCATCAAAATATAACTACATCTATTACAAAAACTTCTTAAAGGAGGAAGGAAATTTTATGCTTGTAGAACACTCAGAACTAAAAGTAAGTTAATTTGAACCTCAGAAAAAGTTGTCTAATAAGAAACAATACCAATTTTCAAGCACAGCTTTGTATATTCTAAAATATTTTCTTGTGTAGACCCCCTTCTAAGTAACTGGTTTCACTTTCTACATATAGATTTACACACATAAAACATGCAAGTTGTATATTAATGAAACTTCGTGCATGGACAGAACTGAGTATTCAGTGATTATGATGCTCATTTCAATATATAGTATTTTTGAAATGGTATCTCCCAGGTTAATAAATGAAAGTTAATGGATAAAGTCGGGGGAGGGGGGGGTGAATTGAGTCAACTGAAATTACCAGAGATTAATGATGCAATGGAAGTCTGTCTGACTACATTCTTTATCAAGCAAGTTTCATCATTACCCATGCGTGCATTAAAGAACCAAAACAGGTTTCATTTTAGACAAGTTAATTCACAATTAAAAATAATAATAAATCTGACAACAGACAGTGTCTTAAGAAAGAGTAACAACTGAAAAACATAGTGACAATACCTAGATGTCTGATTATTAAATTCTCCTTGCACAACCTGAGAGAGTGCAGAACTAAAATTCTTCTGACTTTCTAGTTCTGAAGAATCAATCGACACTTCAGAGCTGTTTTCTGGAAACTACAAGAAAGAGAGAGCATTTATTTTGCTCTTCTGTAGCAGAAAAATATAGAAACAGTATTCAAAGCAGTTTCAGTACTGTAAAACAAGGAGATAATGCTTTTGCAAGCCCATGACATGAAAGTTCTAAGATCTTCTGCGTAAAGAGAAAACAACACCAATAATTCTGAAAAAAACACAACAAAAATGTAGAATATTGTCGTTGGTTTTTTACAAAACAGACAAATTTGCACAGCACTAATAAAACATTGAAATGATAATAACTTTGACTTGGCATAATATTAGATTTTATAACAGAGCATGGATAACAAATTCATGCAAGTCCATATAATAACAATGTGAAAAACAACTGTGTAATTTACCATCGTTAAAATTTGAAGGAAATACTCCTTTTAAATGCAATTGACGCAACAGGGTTCAAGCAACTAATTAAGCATCACAATGGACTCAAATCTTCCTGCTAAGTCCTTTGGGGTCATCCCAATGAACTTAACTTCAATAACTGCACAGGAAAGTATAGTCATGCCAAGGCATCAGCAAGATAATCGAAGAGCCACATACCAAAATCTTATGATCAATTTCAGCAACGAGCATCTCATCCATCAGTTGTAGAAGATATAATGTATTGTCCCGACAAGGTTGTGCAGCAAAGATATTTTCCTCAAAAGAAAAGTCTACCAGCCTTTGAATCAGGTCCTCAAAGATATCATGAAGCAACTTTCTACGTGAGATGCTGTCCTGTGGTATAAAATGTTCAAGCAAAAACAATTCTTAAACTGGTGAAACTGGTGATAAATTTTAGGTAAACATAGACAAAACGGTGACAGATATTCATAATGCAGACAGGATTTCAACATACTTGGTCACATTGCAGGAGTAGAAAATTCACTGTCTCTTCCAACTGTTGCCAGCCACCTTTTACTGAAAGCATATAGTGGCAAAGAACAACACAAAATAAACTCCTCACCAAATTCTGCTCGAGTCTCTCACTATGAGTTTGGTCTTGAGACTCAACTATATAGTCTTTGATCACGTTAAGTTTTAAAGTGGCTGTTAACCATGCATTCCATCCATATTCCTATTTGCAGCATTCAAATGATTAGAAAATAGTTTAGAAAGAGTAGACTAATTATTCGTGGTTAAGAAAGTGTGTAGACTAACTATTTGGAGTAATTATACCATCAAAGCTTCAATGTTTGAAGAATTTGAATCAAGCAGATCAAGCAGATCCCTTATTATTTTCGTTCTAGTGGATACATCCTCACAGCTAGACAAGAATCCGAATATGATAACCAAGATTTGAGGAACAAGAAAATGAGAATTATTTCCTTTGCTTCTCTGCTTGTCAACCTGGTTATATTTCTGCAAAACCTGCATAATATCAGTTTTCATTAAAGCAGTTTAGAGATAAATCCCATGGTATACTTTAAACCAAAATGGTATGCTATTGAGCAAATGACTGGTGAACTTAATTACTGTATTGACGGGATGAAAGGAAAAGTTGAACTATTCACAAAATATTGGTAGTCACCTGTTTGGGACTAGCACCACCAAGAAGAACATCAAACAAGGCTGCACACAAATTATCTGTTAGTGGAAATCTGAACAACCTATCAGATATAGCTGAGAAGACTGGCTGCATTTTTGAACTGACTTTCTTCTGGCTTTCTGAAACAGATCTGGATCTCCCAACAGAAAGATTGAAGAGTCTTGGTGGCTTCCTCTCAGATTGTAAACCAACCAAAAGTCTTCCCAGAAACTGCAAGCTGAGAAGTCTGATAGGCTCATATTCCCTATTGGAAACAAACAGGAAGTTGAATTCTAAGAATATGAGAACCATTGATTCAAATCCTGAATTCTATGAAAGAAATAGAAGCACATCTAGAGATAAACTATATGCAAATCAAAGACAGATATTATTCTAAAAGTGCTATGAGTTCTGAAAGAAAAGGTTGAATTTTTCAATGTTAGAGAGTAATATAAAATCATTCTTGAGGCTTCATCTAGGAGCTTAGGTTGAACTAGTTCTTTGACATGGTATCAGAGTCTTGATAACCAACTGGTCATGAGCCAAATTAATAGAATTAAGCACAGGGTAATGGTGGGCCGTGCAAGTTTCAAATCCAAAGAACTTTCACACCTAGGAGCTTAAGCTTTTAAGTTGAACTGATTCTTTGACATTCACTACTGCAGCCATTTAGGAACAGCAGCATCGTGTAACCATATATCAACTCCAAACGTAGGATAAACGTATATTTGCAATGCACACATTCAGGCTTTTAGGGGAGTGTTCTTGCCTTTCTTTCCTGACATTCAACAAGTTTGGAAATCACATTTACATTCAAACCTTTTCTTTACTTTCTTTT
>Ga0307511_10002984_pt1 | contig 17504 bp, 3 predicted proteins | sample 13_EM_MG_FD_200266 | JGI IMG/M metagenome (GOLD analysis project Ga0307511, IMG submission 200266) | Populus trichocarpa ectomycorrhiza microbial communities from riparian zone in the Pacific Northwest, United States - 13_EM | ecosystem: Host-associated > Plants > Roots > Unclassified | place... | reverse complement strand
CTTTAGGAATGGTATCTATAAACCGTGAAGATAAAATACAATTCATTAAGGATGGCCTGAGTAAGGAGTCTTTAGATAATCTTCTATTAACTCTTGAGACGCATCCTAGTGGAGATGTGCATCGTGTAATTCATGATTTATGGCCTTATTTTCATAAAGAACATGATCGACTTAGTCTTGGGAATCTGACTAAAAAAGACCATGTTTGTCAGTTTTTAAGAAAACTGGATGGGAAGTTTATCCCCGACCCATAGAGGGCATTTAAGTCGTTCTTTGACGTAAAACCAAGGGAAGATATGAGCCACAATCACAACTACTTGTACATACATATGTTCTGAAAAGAGAGAGTGAGAGAGACTCTAGCTGGCCTACATATAAGTGGTATGATTACATTTTCAATTTCTCATCTATAAAATATTCTCTTCCTTCCCTTCATTTCTACTCAACCCATACATTCAACAGATATAGAAGTGTGTAGAAATGGCAAGTTCCTCAAGTCATCAAATAAAAAATATTTGTGTTTTTGGTGGATCCAGTCCTGGAAAAGAAAATGAGTTTTTAGAATCAGCAAATCATCTTAGTCAGGTACTAGTTGAGAGAAAAATTCATTTAGTGTATGGGGGAGGCAACCTTGGGTTAATAGGGAGTGTGTCAACTACTGTATTTTTAGGCAGTCAAGTTTTGGGTATCATTCCCAAAGCTTTAGCCAAAGTGGATATCATCGGAAAAACAGTTGGAGAGGAACTACAGGTCTCCACAATCTCTAAACGAATGAATGCAATGTTTGATAATGTTGACGCCTTCATTGCCTTACCAGGTGGTCTAGACACATTAAAAGAGATATTTTATATTTTCTCTTGGGCCCACCTGAACATTCACCAGAAACCTATAGGTTTGCTCAATGTTAATGGTTTTTATGATAATTTGTTGTCTTTTCTTGATCATGTTGTGGAACAGAATTTTCTAACATCTTCAGTACGACAAATCATAATCTCTGCTGCTACTGCTGAACAACTGATTGATCAATTGCAATCTTTCATCCTTGTAATTGATTCCTCCATGAGTCGAATAGACTGGTCAGAAAAGGAAAGCCGTAAAAATCTCAGATTAGATTTGAGCCTTAGTTTGTAAAAACTTGTGTCTTTTGGTTTTATTAATAGCATAATATTTTTTGTTTTGTTATCTCTTATATTTGTTTAAGTGTGTTTCAGGCTTGTCAGTAGTCGCTGCTTCAGGTGATGTTTTCTATACTCTACCTTTTTACCTTAGAACATTGAGGACAATGTCTCATTTGGGATGGGGGGAGAGGGTAGTAGTCATAAGTTAAAAAAAAAAACTAACTTTTTGTTGTTATTAAAACCATTTGATAAAACTATTATTGTTAGGATGGCAGAGTAAGGAGGAATTTTATTGACTCTTGAGACGCATCTTAGTAAACATTCTTATCAAGGTCTATCATAACACTTCTTGAAATATTCAAGTTTACAAACTCTCGCATTGTTATCACTTGATTATGTTTTTATACTCATTTAACAAGTATTCTTAAACCTTCATTTTCACACGCACATTTTAACATATGATTATGGGTTGCATATTGGATTATTATATTAATTATGTTCTTTTGTTAAAGGTAACAATTAAGGGAAAGAGATAAGATATAATTCGTAAAAAAAAATTAAATATAATATTGATGATAATAAAAACGTAGATAAGTTTGGTTTTGTAGCCTCTCTAACCTAAACAGCTAAGCCTAAAGCGGTGTTTTAACACCTAATACCTAAAGTCAACTGACTTGGGAGCTATTGGCCCAATGTTTGTTACAGGGGTTGAGGAGAAAAGCTTAAGGGAATCAAACATTGCGTTATCTACTTATCAATATCTGCAAGCTAAGTTACTAAGCTCGTAGGGGTGTCTCAACACCTAATGCCATAAGACCAACTGGTCTGCGAGTCATTAGGCTAAAGCTCGTTACATGGGTTAAACATACATTGTGTTTTAAGTTATATGTATATATATTAAAAAAAAAGATAATAAATCTCAACCTAAGGAAGTTAACCTTAGAAAAACATTAGAACAAAATTGCGTTTTCATCCAAACAAAGCCTCATAACTATGTATTGATATATTGAGCACAAAAGGAAGGTTTATTAATATCTTGTTTAAGAAGTATGAAGCGCATATATATATATATATATATATATATATGAGATTTTGTTTATTTGGATAGATTAATGGAAGTTGAATGATGAATGCCTTGCTTTTGAATGTCGCAAATTCTTTTAACGCTTTGATTCTAGGGACTAGTAATAAGCTGGTTGGGGGGTGTGATTAGTACTTAAAGTATCATTAAATTCCCTAACTTGAGCATGCTTTATAATAACAAGTTTGATAATATAAAATATCTTTAATTTATGGTAAATGCTCATTTTGAATGCAGGCATATCTCACAATTTAAAGGATTGATTGATGTGTTTAACTATTGAAAGTGAAAGACAAAGAGAGGGCTAAGCTTAAAGAAGAGATGCTGGTTCAATTCAAACTGGAACACCATTCGATTATTAGATCATAACTGGAGCTGTAGAACTTGGATTTAGGTCTGGTTTATATGGACGGAAAGATAAAAAATAGGCCTAAAACTTTCATGAAGAGTCCAAAATTCAAAATGGTTGTTTTCAAGTTCAAATTGTAGCAACAAAAGAGAAGTCAGAATCTGTCCTGCAGCCTAGACACTGTTCAGTGTTCAGCCCATATCTCGAGTTCTAAAAGTCTAAATGAGCTCATTCTTGTTTTGTTGGAAATCTGACGTTAGCAATGACGTTTTGTTCAGACAAGAAGATAATGGTTGTCACCAAGTCAAGAGGTGGCCACCCACTCAATAATTAGTCATCAAATCATTAGTTCTGAATTTTAGCCTATAAAAGGAGGCATGCCATACATTTAGACATCTTGGTGTTCAAATCAAGATCACTCTCTCTTTTTGTATTTTGTAATGTTCAAGTTTTATTTTATGTTATATTAATCTCTTGTTTATGCTTTTCATTTCCTTTACTATACTTAGTTAACTTATATCATGTTTATGTTCTTATATTGTTTATTTATGTTTTTCTTCTTCATGATGTTTAGCTAAGTTAATTTTGTCAAGGTGAAAATGGTACAGTAATGGTGTAAGAATAAGTATAATATAAACTCAACATGGACTTTAATGTTTGATACTAACATGTTTTGTATTTGTTATCTTACTCACTCTTAATACATTGCTTGTTAAATGGTTAATCTAGATTTGTGTTGTACAACCCTTGGTACAACAAATACTTGACACTTTCATAGCCTATTGTATGGTATAACCGACACTTGTATTATGAAAGGAACTTGATTTGTTGTTAACATAAGTTATCACCATGAATACCTGACCACATTTACAAGTATTGGCATTACTCAAATAAGATAATTAATATAATCATGTTAATAATTTATAATCCGATTGGAACCTCCTTTGTGTGTGGTTTCCAGTTGAGTAATAAAAAGAGTTTATACTATACTTATTTAAAATACCATTAGTGGATCGTCTAACCTTGACAATTGTTTTATCATTGTTTAATCCCTACATCAATATCACATCTCAAAAGTTCTCTTCAATTCCTTTTCATTTGTTGTTTATAATTTTATATAGTTCACCTCCTTGTGGTTCGACCCCGATCTTACCGGGTTATTTATTACTTCGACGCTCCTGCACTTGGGATAAAACACCTCTATTTTTTTATCGTGTCAATTTTCTATTTTTTTCTTTTCTTGATTTTTTTATGGGTAAAAAATGGGCAACAACACGTCTATTGATCAATTAAATACATTCATATAGTTCATGTTATACTTAATATTTACAAGTTTGTTATCCTTGATTAAGGCAACGTGTTGTTAGGATCAAAACATTACAATTCCTATATGAGGTAACATGGTGATCACTTACGTACCTATCAGATGAAGCTTTCCATAGACATAAGTGATCTCTCTATATTGTCACATTCACGACTTTGATCATAAGATCAGAATAACCTCATATAAAGCAAGTAAAAAAAATATGAAATCCAATTCACAAACAACCCAATGTAAAGGATGAAATTAAAAACAAAATAAAAAAACAAACAACTAGAGTCAACTCGGGTTACTTGTCAAACCCGCAACCCGAGTCATATGACTGAGATAACTCCAATTAAAGCAAATCAAAACAAATTATAAAACTCAATTCTCAATCAGCCCAATATTAAATGATGAAATTGAAAAAAAATCAATTAAGAAAAAGACACAAAAAAATAATCCAAGTCAACTCAGATTAACCCGCCAAACAAATAACCTCATATAAAGCAAATATAAAAAAAATATGAAATCTAATTCTAAATCAACCATTTGTTGAATGATGAAATTGAAGAAAAAATTCAACTAAAATAGACTCGAGTTAACCCATTAAATTTGTGATTTGGGTCATGAGATCAAAATAAATAAACTCATTAAAGGAAGAAATTGAAAATTATAAAAAAAAAACTATAACCTTAAAAAAAAAAAAAACATTGTTCACATAAACTACTATGCAAGGAGGGAGATGGTGATTTCCCTTCCTCAATCAGTTCTTGTTAATTTTATTTTTATATGACAAAATTACGCTTTAACCTTTCAAATAATTACGACATATTAGTTTGTAAATACGAAATCCATTTGTTTCACAAAAAAAAATCCTAAGCTTAGTTTTCTTCATTTGACAAATTCCTAAGCTTTTTTTTATATGGAATTGAAAATAGTTTTTTTATTTTTCATATGCACCTCGATAGGAAAAAAAAAATTACCTGTGCCCTTTTTCAACATCATTTTTAATATTAATTTAATCAAACACTCTTTACTTGTCTTTAAACCTAACATCACACAAACAACAATCGTAATTTAATAATTATCAACTTTAATTATTACAGCTTTAATTTCCAGCACTCATGGCTACTACACCAAAAGCTGCTTAGCTTATAAGCACACTAAGGTCACATTGCCTGAATTTAAATCAATATATACGTTGGGGTGAGTGATGATGAAACGTCTCATCTAATAATCGAAGAATGTTTTCCATTGAATTTCTTTTATTAAAAATAAATAAATAGAACGCGTAAGTTAATTAATATTACCATATACACCCAAGCATGGTGGTCCTTGTTCTCATGTGTACGTAGTAGAGATAAGAAGTTGAATTATTGTCTCCATTGCAAATTAATGTATGAGAAACCTTGAGATGGAATTTGTGGTGACTTGCTAATCGATTGACTGTCTTGAAAGCTACAACATGCATCGAATATTATACGTACCAAATTGCCTTATTTCTACCCTGTCGACCGTGACAAAGATCAATATTTGCCAGATTTCATTGAGATTGTTGGGAAAATATACATTGGTACTTGTCGTCTTCTTCTTCGCATGTAAAGAAAGCCAGATAAAATCAAGAGGGTACATGAAAGGCATGCATACCTGTAAGAGACATTTCAATTACTAGTTGTTTTCAAGCACTGTTTGCGTCTCTTTGTACATGAAAGACACAGAAATAGTTGCTGTTTTGGCTTGATGTCTTGCTTTTGTTCGCAACTTCTGCAAGCCCCACAAAAACTGGAGAGGTCTTTTAGCTTTTCTAATGGTTGAAAACCAGAGTTTTAGCTGTTGGAAAATGACTCTCCTCCAATTGGCAAAGATCACAGGTCTAGCTTCTGTCTCATACATGAGGCCATGATGGAACAGTACTGAGCACCGTAGGTCTTCTGACAGGGCTGTTTAACCAACTCTTGAAAAATAAGATAATTGAAAACGATAAATGTTTGATTCTGAGTGTTTTTCTGGTACATAATATTATATATTAAGATTTTATTTAATAGTTTAAATTATTAAATTAAGATAGTTTTTTGATATATATAATATCAAAATTTTAATAATCAAGTGGTAACGAATTCAAATTTCACCACCTCTATTTATATAATAAAAATCAAGTATAAAGTAATGTGGATTTGTACAAATTTCAAGCTTAAATGATTTTTATTTTAAAAAATATATTAGAAAATAATATAAATTATATCTTAAGATCTTATTTAATAATTTAAGTTATTGAATTAAGATAGTTTTTTTTGACATTCTTGAATACATGTAGTTAATGCTAAATATTGTTGTTGAATTAATATTGTTCTCACCTAACAAGTAACAGCCAGGTTGGTGCTTTTATTTTTTTATAATTTTTTAAAAAAAGATGTTTTTTTTATCTTAATGTCAATACTATATATATATATATTTTACCATGACTTCTTATCAGGTGGTGCTACTAACTTTCAAAATTTGACACATATCATGTGCTCACATCATGTATTTTTTGCTCATATGTATTTTAATCTATAAAATTTCTTAAAGATATATTTTGGCTGTTATATTTTATTTTTATTAAAATAAGTCTGTAATTGAATGTTTATGATAAATACAACTTAGTCCTTACATAACTAAATAATTCCAATATAATCCCTACATGTCAAATCGTAGTCATTAAAAAAATAGTCAAATAATTTAAATATGTTTATGGACAAGGTATGAAAAATTTATAATTACAAGTAATGGGGAATTTCCCTTTTAGTATTGTAGAAAATTTTGCTTGTAAAATTATTTTTTGTTTGAAAAAACATTAGATTAGTTTTTTTTTTTTGTGTTTTTCAATAATTTTGATGTGTTGATGTCAAAATTAAAAAAATCTGAAAAAAATAATATTTCATTACATTTTTAATTAAACAAAACTTTTAAAAAGCACTCTACACAATAATATTAAACACATTATAATCCTCCACTCCTTAAGCTAGGTCATTGTCGGATCATGCATAACATTTTATCAATACTAAGATTCTAACTTTTTAAAGGTTCATTTGGTATTATGATAGCGGTTACTTTTCAAAATGTTTTTTGCTTGGAGATGCATCAAAATAATTGTTTTTCAATTTTTAAAATTTATTTTTGATATCAATATATCAAAATGATCTGAAAAACACCAAAAAAATTAATTTGAAGCGAAGAAAATAATATTAAACAAATATTGTTTTTCAAAAATAATTTTAAAATACAAAAACAAACAAGCTCTAAATCTAATAATTTATCTAGTGCCATATAAAGGAGTAGGAGAAGTGTTTCATAAAAAAAAAAGTATTCTCGCAATATCATATATCTAATGTTATAATTTTAATTAAAAAATTATTTTCTTTATTTTAACATAAAAAAGAACAATAAAAATATAAAAGAATTTTTTTTTTCATAATATCATACATTTAATTTATTGTTGTTAGGTTATTAAATAATTTTTACTTTGATTTTGATTTTGATTTTCTCTTCTCATTCTATCATATATATATATATATATATATAGGAAACAAAAATAGTATTTTTTTCAAAATGATTTACTTATTTATATCTACTTAACTCCAACCTTGCTCATCAACCTATTTATTGTGTGACTAATTTTTACAAAGTTTATGATTTAATATGTATAGGATTAATTGAATTTTTTTATTTACTTAAAGATATGATGACCAAATATTTACACCAAAATATTGATTCTTCAAAGGAAACTAAAACGATTAAGTACAGTGGAATTAATTGCATTGCAAGAGTCATAATTGACCAAGAGGTTTGAAGGGGTAGTCGATCAAGAGTCATGATTGACCAAAGACAAGTCATCAACTATAAGAGTTTGAAAGCAAATAGCTTAATTATATTCAAAGTAGGAGTCGTTAATAAAATAACTTGTTATAACTCGAATTTTTACCCTCTTTTTCTTATTTTTTTGAAAAACAAATCCCAAAAACTAGCAAAAAACAATAAGAATATATATATATATATATAATTTTGATGTACTTGCATTGTTTTTGGCATTTTCAGCATCTTTTCAAAAAAATTAAAAATTCAAAAATATACTTTCAACGTGTTTAATTTTTAATGCGCTCATTTCAAAATTATCGATTTATTTTTCTCCTTAAGTCGATGTTAACGTTGCCTTTTAAAAAAAACAAAAATTATTTGGACAAGGGGTCCAAAAGTGCAAACAAAAAGAAAATGAGAAACCAAAGTGATTTTGGATTGCTAAAGTTTGCTTAGGGACCACGCAATTGGGAGAAACAAAAGACAAATTATTTTGTCTATAAGTAGTGAGGGAATCTAACACACAAAAGGAATGAGCATTAGCAATAACAAAAAGAAAGAAAGAATTAATTATAGTAGAAAAAGGCACACAACACTCTATATCCCACCTAGAAAACCTAGCCTCCCTTTTCCTAGAAAAAAAAAATACAAAAACAAAGTCACGACCTCACTCTTTCTCCCAAAAATCATCAAAAACAAAAGAAAAAAAAGTCAAAAAAGATTTCCTACATTTTTCTCTTTAGCTCACACGCTCTTCCAAGGGACATGCATAAAAAGTAGGAGTTAGAGAGAAAAAATAGCACATTCATTTAGTTATTTAAATACTACCTCCTATCCATAAAAAAAAAATCAAACAACCTTATCTCTCTCTTTTCTACAACACTAATCACCACTCACAAAAAAAAGAATACACTTAACCTACATAAAGCCACCTACAAACCTTTTCCATCACTGTCGATAATAATCTTCCATTACCAATTAACCTTCTTCCTTAACCACAAACCATTTTTACTTCTAGTCACAACCACTACCCCTTACCCTTCATCTCTTCCACCACTATCAACCTTATCTCCTTCTTTACCAAATAAACCCATTGTCAAAGTTATCCTTTATACCAAAACAGTCAATATCACATCATTCTTTCTCCCTCTTCATTTCTACCCTAAGACTGATAGCCTCTATCTTTCATAAAACAAAGAACATCGATCTCTTCCATTAAGACAATCCCCTTCCACCAGCCCATACACACTAGAAGAACACCAGTAAGACATATTAACCTAGTTGCAACTAAACCAGTTGTTGGTCACAACAACATTGTTAGCCAGCTCCCTCAGCAGTAGTCCCTCCTCAATTTTGCCAGCAGCCTCTGATTTCACTGTGAGCCATCGTATGTTTCATCTCTCTTTAGTAGATCCCTCATTGTCTAAGGCCAACCACCATAAGCAGTAGCAAACCTCACCAGCGATAATAGCATAATATGTGGTGTTTCTCCCTTACAACTCCTCCAAGACAAACAGATGTTGATTCCACTAAGAGATACAACAGAGGCATCCACCATGTGTAGCAACCATCAGCCTCTTCAGCACAACAATACCAGCCATAAACAAATGCAGTAACAGCACAACCCCTCTTCCTATTATGAACTCCTTTCATAACCAACTCTAACACTCTCTAGTAGTGATAGTAACAACCTATAAAGGAAAGAATTAAAAAGGAAGAGAAGTTACAATAGAGGAAAAAAGAGCTACAAGAGAGAAGTAGAAGAGAGAAGAGGACTGAACCCTCAATTAAGCAGATCTCCTTCCTTAGACTTCTGTTTGCCTTACAACTAGTATAAGAGTGAAGAGGAGCACTTCAGATCCAGTAGTAACGATGTGTGAATCCATACATTGGCATTGATGGTGGCATGTGGATACAAGTGCCACCACTAGTTCAGTGGTCCTCCAGTTTGCTTCCAGTAGCTCCTGGCTGCACTAAGAATCTTGGAAGGTCAATCCATAACCTTAAATTATTTTTTTGACAAATTGCTAAAATATTGTGAACTTTTGAACAAAATGCTCATTTTTGTATGTATAATTTTTAGGTTGATTGGACATTGTTGATTTGCATTGATGTTGTTTTTTTAAAAAAAAAAGTAATTTGATAAATTGTGTTGAATTTTGAGATTATTTTTTGGACTGAGATTGCTTTTTTAGACATTAAATGTTGGTGCATGAATTATGTTTGGATTTATGTTGCTTTATTTGAATTAGAATGAGATTTGAACGAAGTTCATGAAATTAATAAGTTTCATGTGGTTTTTGTTTTTTTTTGGTTGTTCAGTTTTGAGTTGATGAATAATAATTCATCTTGAATTGATATCGTGACTAAAATAGCTTTGAGAAAAACACATTATTTAATAGTTAGAATTGTGACCTACCTACAAGGTGTTTTATCAGTATTAAATAAATTAGTTTCTTTCTACGAAAACAACAAAAAACATCTTCCTTTAAAAAATACAACTTTATTTGAAACTCGCATATGCCTAAGTCTCTCAAAAATAAAAAAATAAAAAATTATATTTGCATAAATAAATAAAAATACATGGCATGATTTAGCATCTTTAAATACAAAAATTGAAGAAAAGTAGTTTTGATGATATCTTCGCATATATTTTTAGATTTAATAATCAATTTATGAAATCCATGAGAACTTAGCCTCCATTTTAAAAAATATTTATTTTGATTGTTCGAGTATCAATTATTATGAACTTATGCACAAGATGTATTATCGATATTAAATGGAAATGCAAAAAATAGGTTTTGACATTAGAATTGTTATATTTTAACCTAATAAGATAAGGACCCATTTACTGAGAAGGATTTTTCTTAAATCTTAGACAAATCAACATTTAAAAAACACAAAAATACCTTACTTTATATCAGACAAGTAATCAATATACCTTAGGTAAGTTGTTCTAGGGGTAATACATCCTCCCTATACACAATCAGTCTTCTTATCCAGACTCTAAGACTAGTTATATTTCCTAGTGACTAGAATACTAGGTAGTGACTTCATTTCTTTTTTATAGATAAAGGACAAGAATTCATTTTCCTTTCCACCCACACCCCGATGATCCTGGTTTGAGAGGTTGTTCATCACGATATTGCACATATGCGACAGAATGACGACTCCACTAGGAACCTCGTGGATCAAGCTTTGTTGTTTGTCTGATTAATGTGTTTTATATTTATTGGTTTATACATTTTTAACATGCTTCCTTTTATGCTTTAAATTATTTATAACTCATTGGTGTGTATAGTTTTATTATCAGCATGTACACTTTTTATGCTTTAATTTTTTATATTGTGCATGCATTTGTATATTGAATATATATGCCTCATTCATCACTTGCTTAAATATTTCTTTGAGAGCATACACAAGCTTCTAGATTAGGTAAGGGATTAATGGTTTATCCCATTACTATTTGTCAGGGTTCAGATGCATGAAACACTCAACTCATATTTAAGTGTCTGCTTGGTAATAGTGGATATACGTGTCTTCATCATTCTTCACAACGTCTATCCATGTTCACTTATTGAATAGAACTTTTTCTTAAGATGTATGTGCCGCCTGTAAATTGCATCAAGGAAGCCCGACATGTAGCATCCTGAATTCTAGGACTTTTGGGTGGCAAATGGTCATCACATAGATTCTATAAGAATCTGATTTATTACAAATTGACTGAGATAAATATGAATTTCATCGTCGATGCAATAAAACACCAAACAACGACCATTGTCACCCCTTAAAGGGCGAACCCGTATTCAATTTACTTTTTTTTTTCTCATGCATATCATATTTATTAGCTTTGCAACATTGCATGTCTTTGATTTGCAGAAAAAAATATAGGTGTCCTAAACGCATACCCCTTACCAAGATCTACAAGAAGAAAATATGAGAGTTCAGCCTAGACAAAAGCAAGATAACTTCTTGAGAAAAGACATGGCTCAGTTAACTGATGTTATAAGACAAATAATTTCGCTCTGAAAGGTAGCCCACGCATGGACGTCAATACTGAGAAGCTCACTATGAATATGCCACTTTGTCCCTCTTCATACCCTCATTAAAAGATTGTTTCTGATATTTATCTAGTTAATCAAAGTTTGCAGATTATTACCTTCAACACTTGAGTTGTTCAAAGATTGATGTTGTCTTGCCTTAGAATTCATGCAGTTTGCTGCAAAACCAAATACATCAAACATCTTCACCTTTGTCTAAAGCCATTAAAAAATCACAAGAGTTTCAAAATATCAAGTTCAAAAGTTGGTGAGCAAGGGACAAATTGATTTTATGAAGGATAATGTCATCTACTACATTGTCATTGGATCATCTTTAGTATAACAATTGGTTGGTAAATGCTAACGAGACAAAAATATTGTTGGGGAAGCTGATTTAAGAAGGGTGTTGTATTGTCAGTCATTTTGTTATGAAACTTTGTTATTCTACATTTTTGTTTTAAGATTGCACCTCATCTTTTTAGTAAAATATGTCTTTCTTATGTCTTTGTTGTTTTGAAATCAAAATATGTTTTTTTTTTAAGTTATGACTTAGCATTATATTGTTTTCTATTATTGGATAAATATCATGACAGAACTCTTTGAACCCCAAGGTGTGACATGTAAAATTCTAAGAGGAAACCCCTTTCAAACTCGTAAAATCAACCATTATGACTGATCCCATGGTTCTATTCAAAATATTTTGATCACATCAGTCTTGTAGAAAACCCCTTTTGCCAAAATAATTTTGAAAAATTAAGACATTTAGACACCCTTTTATAAGATGGTAAACGATGGAAATTTCAAAAGTCAAAGGTCGATCCTGACAAAGATCACACCCTACACCGAGGGCAAGCAGAAATTTAAAAATCAAAGGTCAAAGAGAGGTCGTGAAAAAGCCAAAGAGCCCAAGAAATCTGAATGTTAGGGGGCATACCTAAATGGAAAAAAAAAACAATAAATGATCGAGTCAATGTCAAAATAAAATGAATATGCCCCACTAAAGCAATCAAAAGGGGCAAATCAAAGAATCATGATGAAAGAAAAGGACACTATGACAATAATCCAAAGTCCTTATAACCTTCAAACACTCTTTGAGCCTACAAACCTTTTTCTTTCATAGCTAGTAGTCATAGCCTGCATTATGTGCTTTTTGAAAACCTTTCTAATCAAGCAAGCAAGCAAATTAAACCGATAAATGGTGTTCTCAAAATGTGAAAGAATTGTTTTACAAAAATCATGGCGCTGTGAAGAAAGCTACTCATTATTTTTTTACAAAAGTCTAACAAAGTAAGTGTTAAAAAAAGATAATTATTTTCTCAAACAAAACCTCAAGTTTTTACTCGAGCCTCCTACTTTGAAGCCCGCAAAAATAGAAGGTCATCTCGTCATGTACCTTCATCAATTCCAATCTTGCTAAGATAAAAGATCAAATTATCTTCTTTTTTTTCCTAAAATGTTAACCCCCTGGGAGTTGTAAGAAATTCAAAACAAATTTGTTTTAAGCTTACATCGGATAAATTTTTGTCTTCAAAAATGCAAAAATTTATTTAAGTCATAGATAGCCCTACTTTGAACTAGCACTTCTTTCTCAACATTTACCTTGCCAATTCTCAACTAAAACACACACAAAAGATGCATCCTAGTTATGAATGACTTGTCTTAGAGTTACAATCAAAGAAACACTTTCAAAATTACATCATATGATTTCTTTACAACAATTAGTCTTGAGTGGATATGATCCTTGAAATTTACGAGTTGATTCCAAAACATGAAAATAATTTTTTAAAAAAAAAGGTCATTGACCAGGTTTATAAAGTCCTTGATATAAATGACATTGACACTTCTTATGAATTATCCTTGAAAAGTTGAGCAGCCAAGGGGCAATGCAGTGGACCCTGTGAGAGATAACAAATAATAACCAGATCAGCTGGGGGATAAAGAGGCTTATTATGAATAATTAAATGATGATTCATCAAAATCCATCAAAGTTATTAATAGCATCTGATAATGATAAGTATCTCTTAATGACAATCAAAAGAACGAGCATAGCTAGATTAGATGAAGACGACTTTTCTCGAAGATAATGGACTACTTGATGAACTTTAGAAGTAGTTAAGAGTAACGCTGCACTTGAAAGGCATCTTCATGGCTAAAAATTTGGTTTACCCTTTAAAGCATGGCTATGATACATGAAAAATGTTATCACATGAATGCATTAGGTGGGGGCATTTTGAAACAGTCATTGATAATATATTATTTGATAAACTTTTTTAGAGAAGTAAGAATAATGGAGCGCCATCTTTCAATCAAAATAAAATAAGTGGGTAATGGTGCAAGCATACCACAAATTGGGGTGCATCGTCCAACTAGGGGGCAACATCATGGCTAAGAAAGTTTGTCACTTCTTAAAGAATGGTTAACTAAGTAAAGCTTTATTTATAGCCTAAAGGTTCGGGTTGTGCGATAAAAAGGCAATCAAACACATTGACCAAAAGGGTAAAATCCATGTGGGCTAAAAATGCAAAAGATCAAGAGAATTCATTTTAAAAACTGCAAACCTCTTCCATCAAGCAATAAAGAGATGGCAAGAAAAAGGGGGACTATGTTTCAAAACAGGTAAAATGCATGCATAAACATCATATAGATATTTTCAGGAATTTCCCTCAAAACAGCTAGAAAGGTTCAACAAATATGAACCATCAAAACCGGTCCAGAAATTGCATGGACAAAGAAAATCAATCATGGGTTGGTCGCTCGAATAGAGACCATTCATGAGAAATCCTAGATATTTTTCACACCGGGCAGATCATATGAACACATGTCATTTTATCTTCGAGCTTTTCACTCTATAAAATAACCAAATCTTCAAGCTCGTCACTCTTTAATATGACTAAATCTTTAAGATGACCGCTCTATAAAGCGACCAAATTCCAAATTTTCTTCAAGATCGTCACTTTTTAAAATGACTAAATCTTCGAGATGACTACTCTATAAAAGGTCCAAAATCTGAATTTTCCTCGAGTTCATCACTCAATAATGATAGATCTTCGAGATGATCACTCCATAAAAACTTAAAATTACAAAACTCTCTTCAAGTTGATCTCTACTACAAATGATAGATTTTCTTTAATGTACTAATATTGGACTAGTTTATATGTAGAAAGCAACCTACATAATTCTAATAACTAGTTATGAGCATAGCTTTTATCATAATAGAGCTTGAGACTAACATTTTAAATCTTTGATGAGAAGAATATTGTTTAAGGTTATTGATTGATTTTTTGCAAAGAGGTATGTAAGTTTGAAAGAGGAATTAGGGGGTTTTCTTATGGGGTATGAAGAATCAAGTACAATTTGTATAGCCCTAGGTATATTGCCTAAAAGCCGGAGAATGCTATTTAAAAATTAAACTAAATTGAGTAAACTTTTGACATGTCAAGCATGTTTTAAAACATGATAGATAGTTTTTATATGAACAATATCATTTATCATGTCTAATTAATTCAATAGATAAATTTCAAGTATAAATATAATGGGAGAAATAAAGAAACACGAGAGGCATTTTGGCATTAAAAATAAACATTCGTGTGTCAATCATAGAAGAACAATGATTGTTCACAACAAAACATGGAAAGGAATCTTAAATCGATGGAGTATAGTAGAATGAACTATGTTGGAAAAGTATTGATTAACTAGAAGTCTTGAAGGAGAAGATGACTAGGAGTCATAATTGACCAAGGAAAAGCGATTAACCATAAAAGTTTGAACATTCATGAAGAACCAGAAAGTTTAATTATATTTAGTGCAAGATGCCTTAATAGAATAACTAATAATATGTCACAAGATTAGCTTAGAATTCATGTGTTATCAATAAAAAAGGAGTTTAATTTGTATCAATAATCAATAAAGTCTCTATATTTGATACCAATATCTATATAGAATTAGAGTGACATACTCATATAATATTCAAACTTTGTACCAATATAAAAAGGTTCATTCAGTTACTATGAAATATTGCCAGCCTCGCATATGCAATTTCAATTCTTCAATTTATTCAATTTATCTTTTTACTGGTGTTGCTTTCTTTACTACATTTATTTTCAATTTTTATCTTTATATTTTTAGTACCTTTGAATTCGCGCAATCTATCTCTCTCTTTCTATGTAAACAATAGTTCTTTTTCTTGTGTGATTTTAATCAAGAAAGATATACTTTTTAAGGTCCAAAATCTTGGTATTTCACTTCCTACTTGATTTCTCTAAAGATTAAGTTTTTAATTTATAGTTTCTCCTCCTTAAAAAGTAGAAACAATTATCTGGTAGCATAATTGATTAGTCGATTATCTGATAGATAAACACCAAAAAAAACTATTTGTATAAGCAATAAATTACAGGGACTAGAATAAAAATTTTAAAATGTTTTAGGTACTAAAATATTAATCATTGAAAATCATATATTATGAGCACATGATGTGTCAACTCTTAACTCAATAAAATAGTATTTGGTGAACGGTCAGTTCCTAACATGCTTTCTACTTATAAAGATTTTTTTTCTTTTTTCCTAAAAAGTTTATTACTTTAATTAAGTTCAAATACAATATTATACATATTTATAATTAGCTCTTGCATGTTTAGATGGGTGTAACAATTGAAATATAATTTTGATTGCATAATTTATCATTAGCATTATCATCATAGTTTTTTTAAAAGCTTATCATCCTTCCAAGTTGTTTTCATATTATACAAAAACACAGTATAGACTAGATAAGTGACTAGTGATCAAAAAAAGTTTGAACTCGAAAAAAAAAACATTCATGTCATGGGAAACTTTTTGGCAGCCAATGGGTCAATCCTAAAATCTCCTGATCCATCTCCTAATCAAGTTTGTGTTTCAAATCAAATAGTTTGGAAGTTGTCTTGACGTGATACAATCAACTTGGCGGGTTCAAATGTAAGCCAGACAACTGGTAAATACACGTTCTAAATTTAAAAATAAATTTCTAATTGACATTATTTTATTAAAAATATTGAGACAACGACCTATTTGATTGATTTGGGTCTCTCGGTATAACCCATGACCTAGATCATGGACTCCAGCGAGTTTAAAATTTTACTAAGACTTGTTTTTTATGTAATCATATGATAATAAAAATAATCGCTCATAAAATTAAAAACTAACTCAATGCCATGACGTTTGTTTGACAATAACTCCATAAAAAAATAAATTGAAACAGATTGTGAAGCATGATTTCTAATCAACTAAAGTTAATCAGCCAAACTTGCAATTTGAGTCATGGACTTAATTGGGTCATTAATTTTTTTTAAAATTTTTTTTAATTTTTCGACAAAAAAAATACACTTTTAAAATCGAGAACCAATCAAATATTGAGGTGTTTTTTTTTAAATCATGATAAACCTATAAATATCAAACCAAAACAAATTAACATTGCTCAATTAAGAATCAACAAAATAATAAATGATAAATTCAAGAAAAATCAATAAAAATCTAATTGTGAAGGTTAAAATTGGGGGATATATTGTAAGAAATGCTTAGGTCAGGGGAAGTCCATTTTCCTACAATCCCTCTTTTGACTTTTTCCATTGAATGACAGGTCTTAAGTTTGAGTTCACTTTGCCTTCAAGCCTCTTTGAGTGAAAATCTATTAGCCAGCTAACCCTAAGACTCTCAATCCTTATTTTGATAAGGCAAAAGAATACAAAGGGAGGGAGGGAGGGAGGGAGAGATATATATATATATATATATATATATAGAAGTATAA
>Ga0307511_10002983_pt1 | contig 17507 bp, 11 predicted proteins | sample 13_EM_MG_FD_200266 | JGI IMG/M metagenome (GOLD analysis project Ga0307511, IMG submission 200266) | Populus trichocarpa ectomycorrhiza microbial communities from riparian zone in the Pacific Northwest, United States - 13_EM | ecosystem: Host-associated > Plants > Roots > Unclassified | place... | reverse complement strand
AATATATCTCAACCTTTCTTGCAACAATTTTGATTTTTTAGACCAGTTCTCCAATCCCATCTCCCTCCCCTACTCAGATACTCTTATTACTCTTGATCTTCATGCCAATCAATTGCCCGGATAATTCCCAAAAGCTATATGCAATTGCAGTCAACTCTCTTTGCTTGACATGTCCTATAACCACTTTAGAAGTCAAATCCCTGATTGTTTGGGAAAAGTTCCTACCCTCACGGTGCTGAATCTACAAGGAAATAACTTCGATTCCATTTCAAGTTATGCGATAGCAAGTGATCTGCGGTCTCTTAAAATCAGTGACAATAAAGTGGAAGGGAAGTTGCCACGCTCCTTAGCCAATTGTTCAAAGCTAGAGGTTTTGGATCTTGGAGGCAACATGATACGTGACACATTTCCAGTATGGTTGGACAAGCTGACTGCACTAACAATTCTGGTACTCCAAGCAAATAAATTTTATGGTCCAATTGGAAGTCGCGGTACTGCGACTACTTGGCCAATGTTGCATGTTATGGACCTGTCTTCCAATGAGTTCACTGGCAATCTCTTGAAGGAATTCGTTCAAAGTTTAGTGGGGATGCAGTTGACCTCCAACAATGAGTCGAGGGCAAGGTATGTTGGAGATAACTACCATATCAATGGATACTACAAGGAGTCGGTGACTATTACGAACAAGGGGCGGAAAATGCGTATGGATAGAATAATAACCTTGTTCACATGTCTTGATCTTTCCAACAATAGTTTCCATGGAGAAATTCCTGAAGAGATAAGGATTCTCAAATCACTCATAGTCCTCACCTTGTCTCATAATAACTTCCTTGGTCAAATCCCGTCATCATTGAGTGACCTGACAGAGCTGGAGTCCTTGGACCTGTCAAGCAACCACCTCTCAGGGGAGATTCCTCCTCAACTTTCAAGGTTGACATTCCTTGCTGTAATGAATCTGTCATATAACCATCTCGAAGGAAGGATACCACAAGGCAACCAATTTCTTACATTTCCCAGTTCTTCTTATGAGGGGAACCCAAGGCTATGCGGACCTCCTTTGACAAGGAAATGCAATCCTGAAGTGAATGAACCTGCTACTCCTCCAGCCGACCACGAGGATTCATGGACAGAGTATATACTTGACTGGAAAATTATGGGGATTGGATATGCAAGTGGAATAGTAATTGGTTTCTCTGTAGGATACACAATATTAAGTGAGATGAGAATCAAATGGTTTACTGATCTCATAAGGCTAGCAGGAAACAAAGAGAGATGGTTCAACCAAGGCCAGAGGGGTCTTCAAAGTTGGTGATGAAGTTGATGCTGGTGAATGCTGCATATAAGTTATTATCTCCAGGTAAAAATTCCATTTATCTTCTTTTTCTTGATGAATAAAATTTTAGGAGGCAATTAAAAAGATAGCTTCAAAGTTTGTCAAGATTTCTGAACTAAGTAGACATTTGCCAAAAAACAAATTTATGGGGTTAAGCTAATAAATTCTAAACACTGAATGAATTACTCTTGATTGCAGGTTGCAAGTCATTGATGCATCATATTGATGAGGAATGGAGTGTCATATTGTCATTTAAGCTTATGTTTAAATTTACTGTTCCTGAAGAATTAGTAAAACTAAAAACTAGATTCATGTGTTTTTCTCTTTAAGCTGCCGATATTGCTTTTTTATTTTCGACAATAAAAGATGGTGGGCCATTCAGATTGTAACAAGTGCTGCAATAATCAGCAATCTTGTCAGATTGTGTCTTTGTGTGGTGATCCTTGTTCGTGCCTTTACAGAGGTTTTCCTTTAGGTAGTATATATCTCATGAATTTGAATTTGAATTTGAATTTCCCCTTCATAATCTTTCTTTTGAGAATCTGCACTAAAAAAAACAATTACCTTGGTTTTGAGGATAAGATTATCTTTTCAAAGAAACACATAGGTCATTGTTGTTTTGGGTTATTCTTTTTACATAAAAAATTAAACATTAAAAATACTGTAGTACCCTTAAAATAAAGTAAATAAATAATTGCCATGAAAAGGGTTTTTTTGTCATTTCCTTTTTATTTCACATTGTAAATACTAACATACCCTTATAACCAACAAATTTTAAACTACTATCTAAGGGCTTTTCAGACTTTTTGCCTTGGTTTTTTCATCATATACTATGTGAATGAAGGTTAATTTTGTCTTTTGGGATATAATAAAAAAGTTGTTATGGATTGAAGAACATGTGTTTGCGCTTGTGGGAGGGCTACCACATTCAAGCGGCGCTTTCTCCCTCCTCCAACAGCTAAAAACACCTGATCATCGTGTCACCAGCATCGTCGCATGACGGTGCTTTCTTTGAGATGGCATGTGTATCGTGTTACTCTACAGTTTGGCAACGATAGGGTCTTTTATTCCCCATCTCTTTTCTCTCTCGTGATCTTGGGATGCACGTTTCCCAAACAAAATTAAAGTGTGGCATCCCATTTTGTTTTTATTTCAGTTATAGTTCTTATTATTTTAATTAATCTTTGATTGTTTTAAATCTTTTTGTAATATTTTAATATAAAAGAGAAAGAATTGATAGGAAAAAGGTATATATCAAGTATAAAGGAATTAGGGGCATTGAGATAATTGCATATGAATTGATAAATATAACTAGGAAGGGAAAAAAAAATAGAGATCTAAAATTAGAGAGAAAATCTGGAGGAGAGAAAGAAAAGAGAAGAAGGACAAGAATTAAAAGAAATAAGTTGTTAAGGTAATGTTTATGTTTTAATATGTATAAGGGTTGTTATTAGTTGAGATTTTGAATTTATTGAAAATTAGGGTTTTGAAGATTATGTTTTGTGTTTAATTGATGAGTTGATTGAAATGTTATAGATAAATTGTTATGGGTAATTATTTAATTGATTGAATTTTAGATGATTTTGTTGGGAATAATGATTTTGAAATTGATTGGTTAATTAATGTATTTGGTGTAAAAGTATTGAGAAACTGTGAAAACCTCCTTGAGATTAAATTTGATTTGATTTTTATTTTATATTTAATCTTTATTTTTTTAATTGCTATTTTATTTTTTAATTTCATTCCTTGTAATTTTATTTATTTTTATTTTTATATTAAATTTAGTTCTCATTCTTTTAATTGCTATTTTTTTCAATTTCATCCCTTAAAAGTTAATTTAATTTGATTTTTATATTAGATTTGACCACCATTCTTTTAACATGTCCCTTTAAATTTAATTTAATTTGATTTATATATCAAATAGGTCCTCATTTTTTTAACTACTATTTTTCTTTTACACTTTCATTCCTTGAGTTTTAATTTAATTTGACTTTTACATTTGATTTGATCTTCATTCTTTTAATTGTCTTTTTATATCATTTTTTCAATTTACTTTTATTTTTTAATTTTATCCCTCATCATTTTATTTATTTATTTTATGTTGAATTTAATCCTCATTCTTTCAATTGCCTTTTTCTTTCTTTCCATCCCTTTTTAATTTTTTTTGGTTTCATCCTTTAATATTTCATTGGTGTTAATTTAATTTGATTTTTATATCAGATTTGGTCTCATGACCAAAAATAATATTGAACTTTTTTTTAAAAAAAACTCATTTTCTTTTTCAATTTCATCTTTTAATATTTGTTTTATTGAGGATCGAGCTTTTTAATTTTTTTTTAATTTGTATTATATGAAGATAACCCAACCTCACGACTCGAGTCATAAGTTTACCATGCCGACTTGAATTGGCCAGGCTAGTATGTTTGCACTTGTTTTTTTTATTCTTTTTATTTTTTCCTTATGATTTCATCCTTCAACTATTTTTTGAAAATCTTTGTTAGCTTTTTTATGGTAGTTTTTTATTAGAATATTATTTAATTTAATATATGGCCTATTTTTTCTTTTTTTTTTAAAAATAAATTTGATTTATTTTCAACTCTTTAAAATTTAAAAAATTAAGTAATTATTTTATTGTTTGCTTGTTTTTTTTTATATATATTTTTCCCTTGCTTGCTTAAGGCCCGTGCACCACCCTTAAACAATTTTTTTTTTTAATAAGCAAATTGTTGTTTGGTATAAAACAAATCTCATGCATCTGGTTGGCATGTGTTTAGATGAAAAATATTTTTTTATATAAGAACTTGTTATATCCAATGGGGTCCCGAATGCTGGTTTTATTTCTCTCTTTATTATAATGAATTTTTTATTTTTATTTTCACCCATCAATATTTATTTTACATTTACTGTAAAAAAAATGTTGGATAAATTATATATTCATTTTATTTTGCTAAAATAAAAGTTTGCTATAAAAAAACCATGTTACATTTATTTTTATTTTTAAATATTTCTCTACCCGCGGCAGAGACTATATCTATTTTTTTTTACACAAGATAATAATCAAATATTATCTATATGTTTAAAAAATAGTTTTAGATCACTAACAATATTTAAATCATGATAATACTTTTTATATAATTTAAGTTTATAGGAAGAGAATTTTCAAGTTAACTTTCTATAGCAAATTTACCTACCATATAATGGTCATATTTTAATTAAGTACTAATTCCAAATTTATTATTTCAAAACTAAAAAATAAAAAATCAAAACAAACTCATTTATCATTACATTTTTAAAATGGAGGAATGCAAAAAGTATTTTTATAAAAAAGAAAAGCAAATATATGAAACTCATGTCAACATCAATGGACCTTAAAATTCAAACTTTTATTTAATGCGTAGACATTATATTTGATACCAGGTGAAAAATTACTTCTGTAAATTTAAATATAACATCATTATCAAGAAATTTTATGGTGTTTGAACTTTGAACTCGATTAAATTTTACTTTTTTAACATTTGTTTTTAAAATTTTTCACCGCATTCCAAACACAATCTAAATAGAAAAATATCTCAATGATGAGGGGCGCACTCCTGTCTTCCTCGATCCCTCTTTTTAAGGAAAAGAAAAAAAATCCATCTTTGCAGATTCAATCCAAAAAAAATCCTTTCTTTAAGATTCTCCCTGTCTCTCCTCCTAATTTTTATTTTAAAAACCCCTTCTTTCTTGGCGCGAAAGCAAGAAATGAAAGTTGATGGCAGTAGTGATTTAGTAGGAGAGAGTGGGACTGTAATTGAGGGGTTGTCGGAATATTATAGATATAGTCCGCCGGCTAAGGTGGCGATCGGAGAGGAGAGGGAGAGGGAGAGGGAGGGAGAGGAAGAGCTGTTTGTGCCACCGTTGAATTTTGCGATGGTGGATAATGGAATATTCAGGTCGGGTTTCCCTGATATTGCTAACTTCACCTTCTTGCAGTCTCTAAGTCTTCGTTCCATTCTGTAAGGATCGGTTACCATTTCTGTCCTTATTTTATTTCATTATTGCTATTGTTATTATTAAGATAAATGGGTTTTATATTTTTTTTAATTTTAATGGCTTCTTTTTTCTAGATATTTGTGCCCTGAACCATATCCAGAAGCAAATAGTGATTTTTTGAAGGATAATGGAGTTCAGCTTTTTCAGTTTGGCATGGAGATGTGCAAGGTATTTTTTCTTTTTGTGCTGTAAGTATTTTATTTTATTAAATTTTAAGAATAATTATGACTTGGGATTTTTAAATGATTGATTAATCAATCAATCAATCATAAATGGGTGAGATTTTTGAACTTTGGTACTCCATAATTTCATGTTAATGTAATAATTCTCTAGTTTCTATTAACTTAATCTCGTTGTGCGAAAGCTAGTCTGAGGATACTTCTGAATGTGACATAAAAAATGTAATTTCATTAGAGAGCTCTAGGAGGGAAATGTTGTGTTGATCATTCAATTAATGGGGCTTGAATTGATTGGGGTGTTTTTGCTCATGGAGTTGGAAATTATGGGACTATAGGAAGAAGATAAGAATTTTTATTTTGGTGTTTGTTGGAGTGAATGAAGCTCTTTTGCATTTGAAACAATATTGTTGTTTGCAAATTGAAAGTAATTGATTTGATAATGTGGACTGGACAGGAGCCTTTTGTAAACATCCCAGAGGAAACAATCCGTGAAGCATTGAAAGTACTCCTTGGTATCTTGAAAGCTTCCAACTTCTTAGACTTGTCAGTTTGTAAGTTTCTTGTTTTACAATATTCTCACGTTCTTCTTTCCCCATGCCAGATGTAAGGAATCACCCCATTTTAATCCACTGCAAGCGAGGAAAGGTAATTGTATTTCTCTGCTTTTTTAGAATAAAGAAAAAATGCTAGTGCTTGTGTTGATTGATGGATCTTTGGTGTATGTCCAGCACCGAACTGGATGTCTGGTGGGATGTTTGAGAAAATTGCAAAGATGGTGCCTGTCATCTATATTTGATGAGTACCAGAGGTTTGCAGCAGCCAAAGCTAGAGTATCAGATCAGAGGTTTATGGAGCTGTTTGACATTTCAAGCTTGAAGAATTTACCTTTGTCCTTTCCTTGTTCAAGCAGATAAGTGAATGTGCAAGCCTAGTGAAAGAAACTCAAACACTGCCTGAAAGAGATTGGAGAGTCCAGAAATGGAGACAAGTTTAGTGGGGTATAGAAGTTAGAGGCTACTAGTATTCCTATTGCTCTTATTCTTCTTCGTTCTTTTAACACCCTATTTTGAGTGGACCAGCGGGTACATCGGCAGGAGTTATAAAACTCTGTTTCCCTGTTTTTCATCAATAATTATCACAAACATGTGATGCCCTTCTTGTTTTCTGGGCATTTATCCTCTGGCATCAACATGGTTCTTCTGTTGTTTAAGAATATAAAGGTCAAGATGTCTTGTTCTGTACTTGATGCAAATGTCAACCAAGTTGAACTTGCAATCCACTTTTTTTCATATAGTTTGCAGAGTCCTGAGCAAATTAGTAGCATTACATTGGTCTTCTGAGTTTTTTGTAGCAAGAGTTTTTACTACTTATGTCCCGTTATTGTTAGAAACTTGCTTTATCATTACTATGAATCAAGAAAAGGTGAAGACGAGTTCTGGCCTCCATGTTAGCATATCCAGTCACAGCATCCAGTTCAAGTGATTCTTATTCCTTGCATAGCCTAGGCACTAAATTAGCAGAAATAGTAGCATTGCACTTCACAATAGCACATGCATATTCTCTTCAAGTACAAGAAATAGAAACCGAATCAAATACAAAAGATCACATCAGTGAATAAAAGAAATCCTCACAGATGATTATTAACCTCTATATATATATAAAAAGTTAAAGAAAATGTTGGCGAGCAACAATCGAATCGTCAATCAAAGAATGACGACTGAAACGATATCTCGGCCATTGCATTTGTTCTACCTCTGTTCTTCCGAGCAAAAGAGACTAAGGAATCTGTCTCTCCTATTCCTTAACAAACTGAGGTTTTGTTGCTAAAGATCATTTCTTTAAGGGAAAGAAACACAACCCATTGAAATTCAGACCAGAAATCTTAAGCTTTTTTTGATAAAAAACATTGCTGTGAACAAAAACAACAAATAGACCAGAGCCCGTTAAAGTACAGGACACAGGATATAAAAAATGATGTTTTGATGTTAAATATCATTGCTTTACATTCAAAATCAACAAGCCTCATTAAAACATGGGCCACCAACAAAAAGGTAAAAAAAAAGAGAAAAAATCATGAATCTTGAAGGGACAGCTATAGCTCCTAAAGCCTGCAAGCAAGCAAGATACATGTTTACAGAGGCTTTTGTAAGGTAATAATAAAAACCCTAGAAGCCTGTCGACTAGTTAAATGACCATATCACCCTTTATCAAATTAACCTATCTCCCACTTGACAAGATCCTTTGGCCCACGCATGATCCAATTGGGTTGCCAATCCAAAAGTCAAGAGATTTTTTTTTCTCCAAGGTCATTAGATCCAACGGTTGATAATGACCTTACAACAGATTCCATATTAGATGATTGCCCCAATATTGCTTTAACTTTTAAAATGATCCCTACCAACATCTTATAGGGTTTCTTTCCAAGGTCCCCAAAACCCCATATCCGCCACTGGATTGAACTCATACTCTACAGTTCTTCAAATTCCTCTCAAATTCAGCTCTTTTGAGCCTTTTCAAGCTATAAAGGCTTAAACTTTAAGCTTTTCAATAACTGTAAGTACTCTTTTCTTTATGTTCCTTTATAATTAGAGCGCAAAGATTGTAGCTTTCACTGTTATTTTGATTGAATTTAAGATCAAATAAGTATTTATCAATTTGGGTTTTTGAGATTTTGTGAGTTAGAGAAGGAATAATTCTATGGGGAAATCTGGAGGTAGGAAAAAGAAGGGAAGTGGTGCTGGTGCTAACCAAGCATTAAAAGGGGGAAATAATGGTAATACAAACTCAGTAGCAACCCCAAATGCTAATGGGGGAATTGATTTAAACTCTTTAATATTTTTGAAGAGAGCCCATGAGCTTAAAGAAGAAGGGAACAAGAGGTTTCAAAATAAGGACTTTGCAGGTGCTCTCGATCAATATGACAATGCTCTTCGCTTGATTCCCAAAACACACCCTGACCGTGCTGTATTTCATAGCAACAGGGCTGCATGCTTGATGCAAATGAAGCCTATTGATTATGAGACTGTTATTACTGAGTGTACTATGGCACTTCAAGTGCAGCCTCAGTTTGTCAGGGCTCTTCTTAGGAGGGCTCGGGCATACGAGGCTATTGGTAAGTATGAAATGGCTATGCAGGATGTTCAGGTTTTGTTAGGAGCTGATCCGAATCACCGTGATGCATTGGATATTGCTCGGAGATTAAGAACTGCATTTGGTCCTCGCCAAGAGGCTCAGCAGGACCTCCAGAGTCGCCCATCCCCTGCTGCCTTAGGGGCATCTGCAGTGCGTGGTGCTCCAATTGCTGGTCTTGGGCCTTGTTTACCAGCCCGACCGGTATCAAAGAAGGCTGCTGCACCATCTGGGGTATCCCTTGTATCACCTATTAATAAGATGGAAAAGCCTCTGATGAATTCGGTGAGTGAAAATGGTCCTGAGACCAAAAACCAGTTGCCCAAGCTTGTGTTGAAGCCTTCAAGTGGTTCTTCAAAAGCTTCTGCCAATCCAGGAAAGGATAGACAGGGAAAGGGATCCTTATCTTCCTCAGTGTCACTGCCTAGACAGGTTTCAGAGGTGCCAGTTCGATTAAGACCATTGAAACTTGTCTATGACCATGACATAAGGCTAGCACAGATGCCAGTTAATTGTACCTTTAAAGTATTAAGGGAGATAGTGAGCAAGCGTTTTTCGTCATCCAAGTCAGTTTTGATTAAATACAAAGATACTGATGGTGATTTGGTGACTATAACATGCACAACCGAACTCAGACTAGCAGAGTCCTCTGTAGACAGCCTTTTGGTAAAGGAGCCTGGTACAGATAAAACTGATTCGGTTGGGATGCTGAGATTGCATGTTGTTGAGGTGAGTCCAGAGCAAGAGCCACCTTTAGTGGAAGAAGAGGAGGAGGAGGAGGAGGAGGAGGAGAAGCCTCCTGAGAGCGAGGAGAACAAAGGAGATGAAAGTGGGTCTCATTCATCACTCGGTGAATCTGTGTCAGAAGTGATTGATACTGAAATTAATAAGGCAGAGAAAGAAACTACAAAGGAGAAACTAGAAGCCTCAGGAGATCCTGAAAGCAGGGAAGTAGAGATGGATGATTGGTTGTTTGAGTTTGCTCAGTTATTTCGCACCCATGTTGGTATTGATCCAGATGCTCATATTGACTTGCATGAGATTGGGATGGAGCTGTGTTCAGAGGCTCTCGAGGAAACAGTAACAAGTGAAGAAGCTCAAAGCCTTTTCGACAAGGCTGCCTCAAAGTTCCAGGAGGTGGCTGCTTTGGCTTTTTTCAATTGGGGAAATGTCCATATGTGTGCAGCAAGGAAACGCATACCCTTAGATGAGTCCGCTGGAAAGGAGGTTGTGTCTGCACAGCTTCAAACAGCTTATGAATGGGTTAAGGATAAATATTCTTTGGCCAGAGAAAAGTATGAGGAAGCGCTGTTGATCAAGCCAGATTTCTATGAGGGTTTGCTGGCGCTGGGGCAGCAGCAATTTGAAATGGCCAAGCTTCATTGGTCATTTGTGCTTGCTAAGAAAATAGATCTTTCGAGCTGGGACTCTGCGGAAACGCTTAAACTCTTTGACAGTGCAGATGAGAAGATGAAAGTGGCTACTGAGATGTGGGAGAAGATGGAGGAACAGAAAGCAAATGAGCTAAAAGATCCAAATGCAAGCAAGAAAGATGAAATGTTGAGAAGAAGGAAGAAACAAGGAAGTAATGTTGAGGGTGAGTCCTCTGAAAGTGGTGCTCAGGGTGAGATTTCACCAGAGGAAGCAGCTGAACAAGCAGCAGTAATGAGATCACAGATACATCTCTTCTGGGGTAACATGCTTTTTGAGCGATCCCAAGTTGAATGCAAATTAGGAATGGATGATTGGAAAAGAAAACTCGATGCTGCAGTTGAGCGCTTTAGGCTTGCTGGAGCCTCTGAAGGTGACATTTCAATGGTTCTGAAGAACCATTGCTCCAACGGAGATGCAGCGGAAGGAGATGACAAGAAGGTTCAGAATTCAAACACTGATAATGTTAATGAAGCTGATAAGAGTGAGGAGGTAAATAAAGTATGATGGAAGTGATGTAGACTGATGTTTCTTTAGCGTGCAATGGCATCGATGAATAACCTCCTTGTGTTCTTATTAATCATCATGAACTGGGGTGGGGGTTCTTCTCTCAGCTGGAGGATAAACAGCAGTGTTCCTCTGCAGATGTTTGCATTGCAAGGTCTCCATGTAACCTTGGAGGTGATTTTTTTTCCCTGTTCGCATACCAATGAGTTTTCCATAAACAATTTTATGTTCCTAGGGTTTTTGACATTAGTGTGGTCATATAATCAATTCTTGATTTTGTGGAACTTGGCTCATTCAATTGCCTAGAGTTGTTGCGCTTTAATAGCTGTCTTCTTACCGTTTTAATTTGCTGGCTGTAGCATGCATGATGGTCTTTTTCCATGGTTGCATTCTTACAATAAATATAAAGTTTCTGGCCTTTAATCAAGTTAAATCTTCCCAGATTTGAAAGGGAGGAAAGGATTCTGTATTATGTCATGTCAACATACCTGTGAGCATTCCATACAACCCATTCGACTTGAGGATTTCTTGATAACTAAAATGGCTCTAGTCTTTAGATCATCAGTTGCCATGGATGAATCATGATTCTAAATTTCTTCAAGTTTCTCAAGTTTTTGAGTTTGATATGATACCATGTTCTTTGTTTGTGTCGGTGGGGTGTCACCGGTTGTCTGAGTGAGAGTTCCCTCCCAGAGAGTCTGGGATGCCAGCTCTGTACGAAGCAGCGCATTGAAATGGCCACCGCTAGTTTGCCTTGCCAAGGAGGTAGGAGGGCGAGAGCTGCTAATGCTTGCTTGCCTCTCCATTACTCCCTATTGATTTTTGCTTGTGACTTGTGATCCTAGAAATTGGTAATATACTGTGATGGAAGTAGTGATTTATGATTATGCTTACCACCCAATTTCTACTCATCAAGTTGAAAGGTAAATGACATGGCAGGAGAATCCCAGTTGAAAAATATTAATATTTTTTTTAAATATTTTTAAAATATAAAAATAAATGGGTTTTAATGCATCAGAAAGTTGACATGTCTATGTGACTGGATTTAGATCAATGATGCCACTAAATCAGTGTGAATAAATGAATAGTTGGAAGTTCTGTACCATTTCAAACCTAAGGAATCACCATGAGATCATGCTAATGAGTGGGAATTTTTCTTTATATCAGGTTTGAGAATATTACTGTTACTTCGTTGACACTAGTCAGATTGCTTTCTCAATAAAAAAATAAAAATTACACAGGCTTTTTGGCCATGCTTTTACGATTAAAAAAATAAAAAGGTTTATATATATATATATATATATATATATATAAAATTATATGTATTAATAAATAAAAAACCATAAATGATAATTAAAAATAAAACTGAAAAAATCGAGAAACAGATGTAGATCAAAATATTTAATATCATAAGATGAGACATTTATCCTGTTGTTTTTGTTAAATTTTTTTATTAAAATAATGTTTTTATCCAATCAAACGACAATAATAGAAATAAACACATATATTAAATTGATTGAATAAAAAAAAATATCATGCAAGGCTGTACATATTAGAAATATTATCTGAAAATAATTTTTTTTATTTTAAAAAATATAGTCCATCTATACAAAAGAAAAAAAAAATAGTTGAATCAAAAAAATCTCTTCAAAAATTAAATGCATAATTAAAAAATAATCGTAATTTCAAATAGGCTATCTAAACAAAATAAAAGGGAGAAAGGGTATCAATTTAAATATAAATAAAAACTTGAAAAAAAAAACATATATCAAGAAGCATTAATTTGTTAAAAAATATATATAGAAACAAAAAAAATAAAAGGCCAAATGTTGTTGGGCCTAACCCGTGTTGTTAGGGCCCACACGCGGGCCTACTAGGACCTTTATTTTTTTTGTTGTATCATATTGTCCACTCAATGTTTTTTGAGAATAAAAATAGATAACACGTTGCACGCAGGCCAAATATTTTTTCCTCTTACAAAAGTTTTGTACATGTAGGCTTTTTCAATGTATTTTTTTACATAAAATAATTTAAAGTGTAAATTGAAAAGTTTATGCATATATATAATCAAATAAATCGAGAACTATGTGTGGTATTGAACATGAAAAAAAAGGTATTAACGATAACTAAAAATAAAATAGAAAAATAAAATGTGTTAATAAATGAAACATTTATTTAGTTATGTTTATTAAATTTGTTTATTAAAATTAATTTTTTATTCAATGAAATGATATTAAAAATAGACATATATATTAAATTGATTAAATAAAATAAAAGTGAAAAACAATATCATATCAGGTTGCACATATCAGAAATATTATCTGAAAAATAAACATTTTTTATTTTTAAAAATAAAGTTCTTGTATACAAAAATATTAAAAATAAAATTATTTATGAATCAAAATAATTTTTTCAAAAATTAAATACACACAACACTATCAAAAATCAATCTCTATAAAAATAGTTAAATAAGAAAAAAACAATATCAACGAGGGATATTAATCGAAACATGAATTTTTTAAAAAGATATCAGTAAAGAAAAAATAATATTAGAAAACAATAATTGTTCAGTTATTGTGGCTTAACTTGTTAAACTTGTGACTCAAACCATGAACTCAACTGTATTCAATATTTCTTCCTTTAAATTTATATTTAACTTTTTTTAAAAAAAAAAAGAGCCAAAAAGACCCAGACTAGTGGGACCAGTGAAATGAAGAGCCCAGGAGTGCTGACGGGCTTGAGCTTATTTTTATTTTTTTTAATTTTTTAAAGTGTCATTCGTGCCTTTTTTTTTTTTGAAAAATATAAGCGGACGATGTGGCAGACAATGTGTCATTTACAAACCCAAATTCTGGTCACTACGATGGTGACCGAAAAAATCAGGGTAGCTTGTCTTTTGCCTAAAAAACACAATTTTCAAGCTATTTTAACTCAAAACACCTACAAACCATTCCATCAACTCTAAATACCCAAAAAATCCAAAAACCTGAAATCAAACCGGTTTAATGTTGACTTTCTTGGCTCAAATTTAATTTTTCATGCAATATCGAGGCTCTAAACGATAGCCATAAAGTCTCTCTCATCTCATGGAACCTGTGGACACCAAAAAAACCCATTTTAATGGCTAGAAATTGAATTAACGATGAATTTCTCTCTCCCTGATGAAATTTGGCAACCCTCTCTCTTTCTCCTCTATCTAACTAAGAATTAAAAAATAACACAAATGAACTTATGTACGAAAATTTATTTTTTGAAAAAACAAAGAGACCTAAATGATATATACTGTATTATTTTTAAAGATCAAGGACTTAAGTGAATTTTACATGCAATCTTTGGCACGCCACCCATATTTGGCGTCTGCTTCAGTTCAGTCCATTTTCTTTCAGTTTCACCATTGACTAAACATTCATAAGCAATTGGAATTTAATTAGGATCAAATTATACAAAAAAAAAAACTTTGAGAACCAAAACAAAGTCAACAAAAATATACAGGGCCATCCATAGTTTTTTGTAAGAGGGTGAACAATGCCAACTTTACATTGTTCACCCCACACGTTATAGTTTTATAAGTAATGATATTTGATTGTGAAAGGATGTGTTGTAATTTGTAGCTTATATAGACATATGCAGTAGTGAAGTGGAGCATAGCGGAAATGACATTAAGTTTTGTGTTATATCTAATTTTTTTTCTATTGCAATATTTATTAATAATTAATGAAGGTTTTTTTATAACAAGATGCAAGAGCCATTATGAAACTAGAGCATTTTTGCTTGAAATGAAAAAAAAGAGTAAATGGTAGGTCAATTCTATAGACTTTTTTTTTTTTGCAATTTGTTCCTGACTGTATTTGTTTTGCCTTGTGGTTGCATTTAATTCTTTTTAACACCAAAAATATGGTGTTTAGAGGTGAAAGCAAGGGCACAGAGGAAATGCAATGCAAACCAAATAGTATTCATGAAGTGAGGAGAAGTGTATTGTATTTCTAGTTTTAAAAGAAAAAAATCAACCTCAAAACTATTCAAAACAAATTTATTTTTATATTTTCATTCTTATAATTAAACACGTTCCCATCAATTTTATATTTATCTTTTTATCTTGAAATATTAACTGAAAAAGGAACCAAACAAAACCTTGAGATATTAATTATAAATTACACCAATTCTCATGCCTTCTTCCTCATCCTTGTAAGGCAAGAAAGAGGGCAGATCTTTGAATTTGTTTTGCCCATTGTAACCTGTGGAGCTCAAGATAGAGAGGTAAGATGAAGAGACAAGCGAGGCAATATTTTGAAGCATGACTCTATCACATAGTATTCAAGGACGAATAATTGCATGTCAAAGAGGATTTTGGACGTTCTAATTTCTACAACATAAAATTACGAGTAATTCGACGCCCGACCTCTTAGACATGATCAGGAATGACATCAAACCATACCTTAGGAGCTAATTATTAGTCCAAGCTTTCGGCTTATTCATACAATTAAGCTCCACACTAGACCAACACATGTAAACTAAGACAAAATTAAAATACCAACACTAGAACGACAACAGTCCCCATTAGTAGGGACAGAACACCCCCTTCCATTCCTCTATAAGAGGACTCAAGCAGTCGCAATTGGATCCATATTGACTGTAGATTCCATGGCCTTCATGGCTTCAAATCTTGGCTTCTTGGCTTGGAATTTGAGGCCTGCATAGAGCTTCATATAGTCCTCAAACACAAATTTTGGGTAGATTTGGCTTTCCTCTGCTTCCTTCTCTACCAATTCCGGTGCTGGATACATGACAGCATCACTGCCTGGGTTGTAGAATGATGCTATTGACATCCTGGTACCATCTGTTTGAGCTATGACACGGTGCAATACACTCTTGTATTTGCCATTGGTAATTACCTACATGGCCAAAAAACATTGTTAATATGACACTTGACAATACCATGATACCATTATTAATGTAAATCTCTTGTCATCCCTTAACATGGTGTAGATTCCTTTAAAAACCAAGTTCCCCACTACTCATGATATGTTTAAAACTACATATTCTCACACTTTAGAACCATAATTTGAAAGTGACAGAAAAAAATAAAGTAATGATCAGGACTATGTGAGTGTAATTATACCTCAAGTTGGTCACCTAAGTTGATAACAATGGAGTGTTTCATGGGTGGAACATCAATCCATTGGCCATCCTTGAAAAGCTGGAGGCCACTGACCTTGTCATCTTGGAACAGTAAAATGATGCCACCAGCATCAGTGTGAGCCCTGAGGCCCTTGATCAGGTCTGGTTTAGGGCATGGAGGGTAGTTGCTGACCTTGGTACCAAAATTCGGTCCCTTGGACCCATAAAAGGCTTTCTTCAGGTAGCCCTTTTCTAACCCAAGATTCTCACACAGCAAGTCTAGAAGTTGCTCAGCAAGTTTCTCCACTTCCAGTGCAAACTCCTTCATTACCTTCCTGTTAAGTTCACAAAAACAAGTAAACAAAGAATATTAAATGATCATCATTAGTCAATAAGCACTTCTTTTCTTGGCAACTTATTTAAATACCTTGGTTGAAACATAAAGTCATCTGCTTATAATGTTTTCTTTCAAGTACTATCATTGATTTGCAATATGCAAATCGAACGTCACAGTTATACAATCTTTGTGAATCATTGTTACGAAGTTTTGAAACGTTGAATTGAGAAGTCAATTCTTTTGTGTTAAAATTAAGGCACCGAAGACTTTGGTTACTGTCTTCGTCTCCGAACAGAAAAATCAACTATGCAATGAAGATAGTTGAAACATGTTTTCCGTACTTGGAACTGTTTGGAATGAGACTGTCTCAAAATTTTATGATTTTTTCTTATCTTTATCTTCTGTTTTCAAACATAAACCTAACATAACTTTAAGGTTCCGTAAGACAATTGAAAATAAAAAATGTAAATGTAAGTACCTGTAATCTTCTTCAAGATCAGGGATTTCAGCCATATTAGACTCAGGAAGGTGGCGCAAGAAGAAAGTGCTTTCCCAGTCCAAGTCACTGATTTCAGATTGAACACCCTCAAGACCTTTGCTGGCCACCATTTCCTTGAACCTTTGCTCCATGCATTTCCTATAGTGCTCCTTTGTGCGTCTCTCCACAGTGTCCAAGAGATCATGAGATATCCCATGGTTCACCAACTTTACAAGTAGTAGTAGACATCAACAAACACATAAAACAGATTGTTAGTATAATCAAAACTCAGTGAATTCTATGGACAAACACATACACATTAAATTTTTTTGCAGGCACCTCAAAGAAACCCCAGTTCTCACAGGCATCTTCAATCTTCTCCATGGTTGGTTTCCTCTCTTCACCATTAAGCTTTGACAAGTCAATAACTGGGAAGCTCTCCATTCTTGATTTTCTCTCTCTCTTTCTAACTAAATATGAGCTCCTTCGACACCAAGTGCTAACTCTGTCCACTCTAATGTTTGTAGCTCAGTTGTGCGTGAAATGAGGTGATGGGAAGATGGAATTTATAGGCCCTAGAGAGGCAAAAAAAGGAATAAGCTTAAAAGCTGGGGGTCTTAAGAAATCCAAATCCAAGGTAAAAAAAAGAAGAAGAACAGGACTTATGGAGCATGTATGTGGAGTTATCTTCCTTTCTAGCTATGATAAATGCTTTTAGAGGGTAGGAGACCCCACGTCTTCATTCGTGGTTGTACACTTCGAAAATTACTTTCTTTCTTTGGGACTTGACCAAACGAATAACTCAACAGTGGCCATGACTTTTTCAATGCATGCCCCTATATTTCTCTCGAGTGAGTGAAGGATCATGCATATCTATGTCGACTGTTTAGAGAATATAAAGATTTCAAGGAAGGTATCTAGGAAGTTGCTTCGTCTTTTTTTTTTTTTAACAAACTATACTTT
>Ga0307511_10002982_pt1 | contig 17512 bp, 18 predicted proteins | sample 13_EM_MG_FD_200266 | JGI IMG/M metagenome (GOLD analysis project Ga0307511, IMG submission 200266) | Populus trichocarpa ectomycorrhiza microbial communities from riparian zone in the Pacific Northwest, United States - 13_EM | ecosystem: Host-associated > Plants > Roots > Unclassified | place... | reverse complement strand
AAGATGCTTCATCATAGGGTAGTCAGGCCTTACGTGGGAAGATATCACAATACTCTGAATCGAGTTTAATGCCAGGTAGTAAACCCTTCATGTGACTCTCCATTTCATCATTGACTCGTTTCTTAAATGCACCAACCGTCCAATCCATAGGAACAATGACGGATAAGGTGTGAGGTATTTCTGCATAGATAACATGAGCCTCTAGGGCTTGGTCTGAATGCTGAGCCATAGTGAAGGTAGATAAATGGATAGATGCTAGGTAGCCACTCTAGCTACTCTAGGCTGTGTTGGTGTAGAAAAAATTGGGGACAGAATACGGTTGGGGACAGAGGCTTCTTATACGAGTCCATAACTTAGTTTAAAAGATAAAAGACGCTATTTCCTAATCCGACAGTAACCATACTAGGGTGCAGTAACCAGACTAGGGAGCAGTTAGTTCCAGGAGGCACATCTTACTCATAACACATGCACATACTATACGTATATCAGAAGACCAGAATGTTTATCATAACAATCAGAACTAACCATCTTGTCACCCCTCGTTCGCTTTACTTCTACAACTCAAGCTGCTTGCAAACAAGACCACGTTCCATCATGTTCCATACCGTCTGTGCTCTTCTATTGAGAGCCGCTGTCACGAATACAGTAGGGGTTTGTATAGACTTCTTAGCCCTAAAGTTAGACCTTCATTCATTGACCCCAGTACCGCCGACTGCTCTATACTTCCTATATGTACTCGTCTATCTACTATGATTCAGCTAGTCGAGTATGATGTGCTTGCCTACCGGATATGGAGCATTCATTGTTGAAAGAAGATGTGTCGAAACTGCTTGGGCATCCATACCTTGGCCCAACAGCAAAGGTAGAGTCCTCTAAAACCTACTACGGTAGACTCCATGGTCGATACAACCGTCCTTTCATCAGCTAGCCTTTACACCTATCGGATTTCGAAAGAATGCTTTAGGTTCATTTCTTCAAACGACAACAGTGTCTGCCTAGGCAATTTATTCCAATTTGCTCCTCTGCCTTATCTGATACTGCTAAGGTATATTCCGCCCTCAACAAAAAGGAGCCTGAGCCTATTTCGGGGTGGACTCCTAGCCCACAGACAGGCAAATCCTGTGCTCTCAAGGAACCATTACACCAAAATCAATCCCATGGGGCCAGATTCTCTTTGCCAATATGTCACTGACTTGAGCATCTCTCACCCATGGCAGTTATATAAGGGACCCATAGGGAGTCTATCGATGATGTGAACAGCCATGTACAGGGGAGGGTGGTTGGGGGCTAGGAGGTTTACAGCAGGCCAACATTTCCCTGCTCTCACCACATTCACCGTCATACACATCTCATTGCACAGTGCCTCAGAGACTTCTATACCAGAATGCAGTTGATGGTAATAGGCAGAAGAGAAATATGCATCCATTGGCATAGGTTCTCTGACACTGGGAGTCTTATTGCAGTTGGAGTAAGTGACGGAAGTTTTGGATGGCCTGTTCAAACTGTTGCGGTTAGTAACGTGTAGGCCTTCGCAAGACTTTGTTAGATAGATCATACTAGTGGTTACCAAAAGGGAGTCGTCTAACAGCACGTGAAAGCAACGCCTAGGCATTACCAGTCAAACCCTACTACAAGATACTCCCTGGGAGGAGGTTCGTGCCAACCAGACTATACAAGGTAGTAACTAGACTAACAAGGTAATGATCACGGCGCAAGCACCATCTAGATAAATCCTATGAGATGCATCGTGTCGGAGTTTGAAAAGAGCTATAGCAGCTTGGTGTCGTGGCCATCTATAGAAATGGCTCCGCCACAGGAAATAGGTGGTACCATTCACCTCGCCGTTGGTGGTGACTGCATCGAGATCAACTAACGAGGAGCTGGAGAGCTTATCATACATGAGACCTGGTCAAAGGAGAAATGCTAGAATGAATGTCCCTTGATTTGGGAGGAATAGAAATCGAAGGCTAATCTCTGCAAATATGATAGTACAACTTCATAAGAATGATTCGCTTGGCACCGCCTCTATCGCGGTTAAAATATCCTCGTCCTCGAGCTCATGCGCCCCAGCATTTCCTTGCTCGCGTGCCCTATTTCTCTGAACAACAAGACTAACAATATCTAGGGACCAACGATAGCTCCCACTCACGGGGCAGGTTTTCCTCCAGTGTACGCAACACCTCAGATCTAGCTTATTCTGCACCAATTTTACCAACCATATTTGCCTAGTCTTTATATTGGCAAGCCACCGCAAAGCTATCTCTCGTCTGGTCCAAGAGATAGCGTGGTTGCTCGAAGCTGCACTCTACTTCAGTTAGTATATAGCCTGTGTCATTCTAATTATTTAGGGAACTTACCCTAGCTACTCGCGTTGTAAATCCTCCACCAACTGGCCCCTGACCGTAAGCTCCTTATCATGCTTCTTATTCTGATCCTCAATCTGCTGCTTGGGTTTGTTGGTTTGCAGCGATTGTTCTTCTAACTTCCTCCAGTTTTCTTCCAGCTTCCTCTCGATTTCTTCCAGCTTTCTCCCCTTTTCTTCCAGCTTCCTCCCGTTTTCTTCCTGCTTTCTCCTGTTTTCTTCCTGCTTCCTCATTAGTTCTTCGATTGTACCTTGCATCTCAGCTATCTTTTGGCACAGCTTTTCGAGTAATGCAGCCCCTCCTGGGTTGGAACTGTTATGATGCTCGAATAATTTGGTCGTCAGGATTTCATGTTCTTTTGATGTGGTTATACCGTGTACTTTCTTCTTTTGTTTTTTAGGTGCGCCGGTGTTGCTTCCTGTAACATAGTATTAGAGAATAAGGAACTCAAACAGACTTCGTATAGCTCCCTCCACACCCACCACTCTGGCCAATCCCTAGCAAGGGATTGAGGATAGCTTCTCTTAAGTGGCTTGGATTGTGCCCATTCCGTGACTGGGGCCAAACAATCACAGTTAACTGCTTAGTTCCGAGTTCCTGTATTGTTGTTGTATCATCAGGTGGCTCTGGGTCTGTTAGCTGGGTGATTATAAAAGCTATGAGAGGAGCAGAAGGATATAGGTCATGCAGAGGCAAAGAACCAAATTGTGAAATAGATGAGGATATAGCAAGATGCTTCATCATAGGGTAGTCAGGCCTTACGTGGGAAGATATCACAATACTCTGAATCGAGTTTAATGCCAGGTAGCAAACCCTTCATGTGACTCTCCATTTCATCATTGACTCGTTTCTTAAATGCACCAACCGTCCAATCCATAGGAACAATGACGGATAAGGTGTGAGGTATTTCTGCATAGATAACATGAGCCTCTAGGTCTTGGCCTGAACGCTGAGCCATAGTGAAGGTAGATAGATGATTAGATGCCAGGTACTCCCGTTGATGAAAAGCTAGGCTGTGTTAGTGTAGCAAAGGTTTAGGGGCAGAGGTTGGTGTAGAAACGGTTGGGGATAGATAGTCTGGTTGGGGATAGAGGCTTCTTATACGAGAGCCTTATACTATGTAACTTAGTTTAAAGGATAAAAGACGCTATTTCCCAATCCGACAGTAACCAAAAGTTAGTCTCGGGAGCAGTCAGCATGCACGGATATCAGAAGGAAATCTCCATTATGGTTTTGGAATATAACAGACCAGACTAGGACAGAATGTTTATCCTAACAATCAGCTGCTTGTAAACCAGACTACGTTCCATACCGTCTGTGCTCTTCTATCGACACGAATGCAGTAGGGGTTTGTATAGACTTCTTAACCCTAAGGTTAGTCATTTCTTGTCTCCCAACTACAACGATGTCCTAGGTAATTGTGTTCCAATTTGCTCTTCTCTGAAACAGTCTTTTTTGATACTGCTAAGGTATATTCCGCCCTCATCAACAAAAAGGAGCCTGAGTCTACTCTGGGGTCTATATCTGGACTGACAGACAAAGCTTGTGCTCTCAAGGAACCATTACACCGACATCAATCTAATTGGGACTGATTTTCTTTGCCAATATGCCGCTGACTTAAACATCTCTCACCCTCGAAAGACTATTTATCTCCTTCCGGGCTTAGATATACCTACTGGGTATTTAAAATAAAATAAAGACCCGCTCCTCCAACCTCTTAGGTGGGACTCTTCAGGTGGCCTTCAGTTTCTTGATAAGTGGAACGGATAGACAGATGGATTGAGGATTGATATCGTAGATTATGTCTCTCTTTTCGATACTCCTTTCTTCTCCGTTGTTCTCCGTTTTTCTTATACCTCTTTATTTAGTCAATCTCTTAGGCGGGATTCTTCAGGTGGAATTCTTGATAAGTGGAATGGGCAGATAGTGGATACCGGGGGTCATATCTTGGGGATGCAATATTATTCTCTACCTATTACAATGCATGCAGCACATTCATGAGGTTGGCCTATGCTCTACGCTTATGACAGTTATATAAAGGAAGCTATCTATGATGTGAGCAGGGGAAGGGATCAAAGTCACCACTGGTAGCTATTCATGGCTTTTCTCGACTGAGGTTCTCTGTTTTCGCAAGGGTATACTTTTCATCTCTTCTTCAACTTTTACTACAGCTTTGCTTTCGCCTTACCCTTCATCTTCTTCTCATCCTCATATAACTTCCACAATTCTAGTTGCCTTGACCCTGATCTACTTCCACCACTTGTCATTACTCCCTCTACAGCATTCAACTTCTTCCTCCACCTCCACTTATTCTTCCATACCCCCTGACCTTTCCCGAGCATGATATCCACGATCACGTCCCCTAGCACGGGCAGAAACTTGAACGCATGACCGCTACCCCCCGTTGCCAGAAATAAACCCTTTCTTCCGGGTATATAATCCACAATGAAATCCCCAGTGGGAGTATCGGTATACCAGCATATCCTCGTGCTTTCGAAAGGCCGGTCTCCTAGTGCAGGAAGCATCTCCCGCAGCGCCTGGCGTAGGTCTACCTCGCCTTCTGCCGGGATACGAGAAACAGGCGGCGTAGTGAGTGCGGTCATGGGGGTCGATCTACGGGCGGGGCCAAATCCTTTGTGACCAGTGGCAAGTTTCTCGGGCTGTGTGTTGAGATATCCGATACCATGGCGGCCTACCTTACATATACCATTTCGGGGAGGGATGAGGAACAGGCCTGCCAATGGGTAAGCACAAGCACCTATGCGACACGATGCAGTTTTGGCCAATATCAGTGGATAGAGGTGGAAACATACCAGTGGTCATATTCCACACCACCGGAATGTCCTTCCACTTCTCCTCCTCCTCCTCCGTAACCTTCACATATGCCATCACCTGCCCCGTACTCACGGCTCTGCCCTCCAAATCAATCAATCCTGTTGTCCACGACCCGGCAGCCAACACTGTCAACTCCCCCATCACCTTTCTCCCATCCTTCAACTCCACTCCCTTTACCTCCCCACTTGGCACTTCCAGTAAACTCACTACCTCTCCCACTAAGAATTTTATATCTCCCCTCTCTTCACATCTTTTCCTCACAAACCTCATCGCCTTCTCTGCATCCGCCCACCCACTCAGCCAATTTACATACCCCTCTACCCCACTACCTCCATTCGTTCCACATACCCCATTAATCTCCTCTTTATTGTCCAATCCCACCACCTTCTTCGCCACTTCATCCCTACCCATTCCAACTTCTCTCACCAACAGTTCTCGCATATTCTCAAGACTCTTCTGTACATACTCTCTTCCCCCTCCTAGTCCTTCGTCACCGGGTATTCCCGCATCCTCTTTGCCCATGACCATCACAAGTCCGCTTTCGGTATATCGCCCGTCAGAGCCAAGGCCATCCCAGACTCCGGTACCGGCCCGCCAGTGGGCCTGTGCTGCAAAACTGAGGGAGGCATAATGTGGGTCTTTGTAGTCGGCACGAACGATGCGGGAGGAATCGATACTGGAACCGTCCGGGGCAGGGAATGGATGCCTGTCGATAACGGTGATTCTAGTCTTGGGGCTAGATGGGGGAAGAGTGGAGTTGTGGAGTGAGAGAGATAGGGCGGTGCTTACTATGAGAATCGGGGGGTTAGTTTATCATATAGGGAGGGTAATCATAGAGGGTTTCGAAGTGGGTACTGGGGAGAGATTCTAAGCCTCTCTCTCCCGGCCAGGAAGGTTTGTAAGATTGTAGCATAAATTATTATATCAAAACGAATGTGGGCTTCAAAATGAACAATGAAATTTATCACCCACATCCAAAAACCCCCGACCCCACAATCACCACCGACTCATACCCGAGCCCCCTACAAACACCAGCACCATCAACAGAGTCTAATCTTGCCATCCACAAACAGAATCAGGGTAAGATATCCGGTTCGCTAGAATTGTGACGCCGATCGATATCTGCAACTATGAGAAAAGAAACTACTTGCCGAGGGAGCAATGATTGTGATTAGAGACCACTGAACATCGCACAGATCTTGATATATACGCATTTAGCCATTGGGGGCCCAGGATTTGGCTGGCGGCTCTGCAATACATATGCACGGATACATATTATGCACCCACCTGGCCCCCCACCGGGGTGGTTGGTATTTTGTCTCGTGATACCTGACTCCAACCACTTACTTATAATTACCTCTACCTACTGCAAACGGAAAAGAAGAAACGAAACCTATTCCAATTACTTACTCCGTATGTAACCGGTACCCATATCCTCTTCTTGCTGATCCTCCTCAATAGCTATGCCTCTCACCCTATTCCTACCCCATCCCATACTGCATTCCCCCCACAGACAGCCATACGTAATATCTCCATCTCGTCCGATGCCCTCCCAATCAAATTCCCAAGCAGACCGCTTCTGCCTAGAAGTACTCCAGCTTTCCTTCAATTAATACCTCAAATCCCTCCAGTTACTTTTTTTCCTCCAAGAGATCTTCAGGGTCCCCCCCCTGTATACCGCATTATTTACAATACTCTATATCACCAAACCCAGGACACTTTTACAGCCTGAAACTTGCATGTGAGTAAGGGTACAGTAGAGTATCGTCTGATATCTCAACACACATTGGACAGATTTGCCGGCTTGGATGTGAGGTTGAGGCCTAGGTGGGGCTGAAGTAGAAGTTGGGCAGAGTGCGGGGCAATAAGAAACTAGTTGCGGGGGGGGCAGATAAGTAGACGTCGACTCGCTCGGTGTAGCCCGGATCTACCCTAGTAACTGGTGGAGGCGGGGTACCTAGTATGTAATTTTGGAGTTTGGATATCTCTGACGAGTAGGCAATCGAGTCGAGTACAATGAGTCTCTGCTGCAGATGACAAGACTTACTGCATGCGCAGGAAAAGGGTCAGATGGGCACTCTGTATTTATATACAGATAGCACTGCATGAAGACTTTGACTCACGATGGATCTCTTACAGTCAGACTCACCGGCACTCCATAATATAACTCCCAGTCCTCGATAAATATTTAATATGCTGGTGAAATTTGAACATAGTGCCGCCTGTAGCCTCCTTAAATAACCCACATCCAAGCCTGCAAATCATTACCAAACAGGGCATTATCAAATTTCTCCACCTTAGTGGCTTTCAAACGCCCATCTCAAGACCACATCTCACAGTGGCTTGAAGGCGAGATGCATCGTGATCTCGGATGCTGGTTCCCGCAAAACGTTCCAAAGAGGTCTGTGCATAGCCAGAATCTTCCCAACTGGCCATAGGGAGGTAGATAGAATCTCACAAGGCCAGATCGCACTGTAGACAATCACCAGAAATGGCAAAGGTTCTTTAGGTCGAGGTTTCAACTATCGATTCCTTCTATAGATACAACTCTATCTCATATCTCAGAACAGTAGCCATCTACGTCCGTATCGACAGCCATTATTTATCGAAAGACAACCAGCTCAACTGTCTTTCCCCCGCGTGTCCTGCCACTTTCCTCGTTTCCACCACACATTACATCTCTGCCCAGTGAAGTCTCCCAATATATGCATGTATCCACAAAGACCCCATTCCCTCTACACATCCCTGGACACAATCTGCGCAGAGAGGAAGTAAAGAAAACAAAGAAAAGGCGGATAAAAATGTAGAACATGCATTGGTAAGGATCATACCCAGAGCAGAGGTGTATATGCACAAGAAATAAAAGCAAAGACGGCAGTAAACGGCCTTCCCAGACAACAAAAACCAAACACCGTTTTCATGCAAGCCAAATCGACGACTGTGCTCCGCCGGAGTTTATATCTCTGCGCTTGATGTTCGTTCGTCAGTCTTCATACCACGCCGGCATCCCAAAAAATTCCTGCCGAGCATAGTGTCCTGTAATCTTCCCCGCTACCTCCCAGTTCAGGTCTGCTACCAACCCAACATCAAGAGACGCAAGAGGTGTGGTAAAAAAAAAAAGGCATAAAAAAACCACACGCTGCCAGCCCAACCAGATCTCCTTGTAAACAAGAGCACCTTGAAATAGATCCTGTAGAAGATTAAGCAAACGTACAACAATTGACAAGAAACTTAGAGAAAGCTCTAGTACAATGCTCCCGTTGTGATAAGCAAAAAAAAAAAGATAACGAGTACCCTAGACCAAGATATTGAAGTGAAGTAAAAAAAGAGCCCAAATGCAGTAGCAACACCTCAATGCAAATTATTGTGACAAAAGCAGACAACTAACAGAGGGAACTTGGGGGCGGTGGTGTATTGGTGCGCGGTAGGTTTTTGCACCGTGCGCTTTTTCTCCCCTGAACCAACTTCGTTTTTTATCATCAACGGCGTAAAGAAAAGGAATAATAGTACAAGACCAAACTACAGAGGGTGACAGTTAGGTCATTCCCAAGAGCACTTTAGACCTTGCGAAAGTCTAATATCGAAGTTAGCTAGAGATCAACTGTCTCTGGGTATTGAAGCATTCTCACCAGAAAGCACAGGGTATATCATCTCAAACGCTTGGTAAATTTCCTCTCTGACTTTTGCTCCGGTCAGGACAATCTTGCCAGAAACGAAGATCAGAAGCACAATCTTCGGTTTCATCATTCTGTAGATAAGGCCTGGGAACAGCTCGGGTTCATAAGAGGAATAATGGTGATGCTTAGACGCAAGACCTTCCAAGCGGATCGGGAACTTGATATCACAAGAACCGACAATGTTCTGGATCTTGAAATCTGTGAACTTTGCGTTAAAGCCGAGCTTCTGGATGATGCGTGCATATTTGCGTGATGCCAACTTGGAATCATCTTCGGACTTTGCTCCGGTAACGACCATCTTGCCTGAGGCGAAGATGAGTGCGGTGGTTTTCGGCTCACGAATACGCATGATCACAGCAGCGAAACGCTATATGACAACATAAGCCCTCATGTATGCAGAATTAAAGTTATACCAAGTGATGGTATAGTACCTTTGGATTGTATTCCGCATTTCTGGCATGCAATGCAATAGTCTTAAGATCCAAACGGCAATCCAAATTCACTGTCGCGACGATGTTTCTTTTTTGTTTTAACACAAAGAACGAAGGAAATTTCAAGAAAGGACAAACTTACTGCAGCGTGGGAACGATCCCGCTAACACCTGCACCTGCACCAGGTGTTGCAGCAGGCGTTGCAGGAGTGACCACATTACCGGCGGGAGCGGAGCCATCCTGAGTATAGCCCGATGGACCGGCCTTGTTGACGTTCCTATCGTCTGTCGGCGGAGTGAGGTCTCCAGCACCGCCGGGGAAAGACAAGCTTGCTGGAGAGGTGAATGCCTTTGCCTGCAGGGCATTTTGGGGGTGGGTTCTCAAAGATTCCATTGAAGCCATGTTGATTCGAGAGATGTTAAAAGGTACAGAAGACTTGAGAATGTGGTCGAGAACGACGTGAAGACGGTAGATAAGATGGGGTTTCCTTCGAACGGCCTCAAGAGTGTGTTTGACAACAACTGTTTGATAAGCAACCGTAACGGAGAAGAACAAGCAAATGCCTCCCCGTCTTCAGATAACAAGGTCGATTAATATGCAGTGGAGCACGTCAAATATAAAGACTGTCAGCAACGAAAGGTATAAGAGGTTCCTTTCGTGAGGGAATGTGGTTGAGATTTGATGGGTGGTTCTCTTTGGGCACGGCGGTCACCTGACCAAGAGAGGACGGCGAAGAGGTAACAAGATTTATTTTAAGAGTAAGGGCACCGTGATGCAAAATCCTGCTTCGTAAGCACACCAGTCAGGACGAGTCGCTGTGGTGGAGCAGTTGCGTCGTTGGTGGTGATGTATTTGTGTGGTAAAAGCGGAGGGAAAAGCAACGGAAGAGAGGATGAAAAAATGCCAAGCTCTCAGAAGTCATGTTGGAAGGGTGGGCGATGGGGGGTATTTGTACTTTTTTCACCGAGAGTGACTCAAGGGGTGGCGCCTGAGCTAGGTGCAGCTAACGAAGCCCCTATTTACGCGCTAGTACGATTACAAGGTTACGCCGCCCAACCAGATTTCACGCCACGACACCCTTCCGACCCGACCGCGTTGCATTCCCACCCACACCCCCTCGCACACCTCCCAGCTCCGAACGCAAGGCTGCTCTACAAGAGGACAGGAGAGAGAGGCAGGAATAACAAGGGCAGGGGAGACAAAAGGATAGGCAAACGTAGAATAAGAGTCATCAAAGCAGACAGCTGGAAAGGTAACGGATAATGGAAGGAGCACTGGCAGCAGCTGTATGAGCAACCAGCGACACACATAAAACAGTGAAGGAAAGAGTCGAGGAGTCTCAAGAAACCCTTTCTCCTGTTCGTTAGTCGGTCGCAACATGTTTGCTGAGGAGAAAAGAAGAGGAAGGAGGAAGGCGATGGGACAGAAAAAAAAGGTTGGTAAGGAACCGATCAGGTTGCCGTTTGTATGAGAAAAGGGGAATGTGTGGGTGAGCCTCAGACCAAGAACTGGGAAGGCTTATCCTGAAGCAGATCGCCGCCACCCTTTGAAACCAACACCCCCAACAAGAGCGAAAAAAAAGTGAATGAAAAAAAGAGAGTTAAGCCCCTAAGGTTAAAATCCGAGCCGAGCCCAATTTCACACCTGAGCACCTGAAATCCACACACACCACTTACGCATGTGTGCGTGAATACACTAGGCGATTTCGTCTGGACCAAGAGGAATGTGAGCGTGATGGCCGCCCTTGCTTTGGAGGTCTGGAATCCACTGTGTCGTAGTCGCTGTATCTCTCGTCTAGCACGGAAGAATCCCCGTCAGTTCGATTTGCTGGCAATTTTCCGACAGAGAGGTAGCTAGAAAACCAGTTAGTAGCTTTGGGCAACAGTGCTCTAAAGTAACGTCGGCCAATTTCCTTGTGGTAGCCGGAGTGAAGTGCCTCTTCCATGTGCAAGCTGAGTCGTTCTGACTGAGTGGTAGAGAAGAAGCAAGCGACGAAAGCAAACCATAAATAAAAAAGAAAGGAGTTAACAAATATTACCGGGTCGCTTTCCTTGTGTTCAGCCAACCTTTCCCAAACATCGCTCTCCAGCCCCAAAAGAGAATCAACCTAGGATGTGGTTGGCCGGCTGTTAGAATAGGAGTTAGTTGTGAGAAGATGAAGGAGAATAGAGAAAGGAAGGGAAGGAAGGCTGGGTATTTTCGCAGGTGTGAGTAAGACGCATCAATACAAGCGCCGCCACCCTTGAGAGCCAATCCCTTGACACACAACACAACAAGGGTTGCTTTGGAATGTGGCAGATTGACTTAGCCTGCTGGCAGAGAAAAAAAGCCATTTCGAAACTAGCCATCACGTGGTGCTAAAGATGTTTATATATCCACACCGGCATTTTGGCTGCATATCCCGTCTTATTGCATCTAGGCTTCCAGTCTGCGAAACCCCCGTCGGATATGTACAGTATACTGTAGTAAAGTAAGCTCTTACCATTTGTGCCATGCATTACCTTCACTAGCCAACACATTGAGCAGAACCCTTTGCGCATCTAGAACCCTTTGATACTTTTTGAAGCTTCCACCTCCTGAATATGGAACCATATCTGTAATTCTGTCATTCCAACAACTTCTGCATCCCCGGTTCGTCGATTTCAATGGGGGTTAGACCAGGCCGGTAGCCCCCCCCCCGTATGCAGCAGCGGGAGATAAAGTACCCAAATGTAGGTACCGAGCTTGCTGGCAATATTGAACCCGTAACCGGTAAAGCCTGATCCAGAAATCCATGCCGCTTTCTTTTCTTTACCCGTTATCTTCCTGTCTCAATTTATCGGCCAATTTAACATGCGGCGTGTGTCTGAGGTGATTTGTGGGGGGGGGGCAATGCAGCGTAGCTGGCGAGCATGCCTATACATGCATTAAAAGTTGACCAGTACCTGTTAAAAATTAGTCAGTAAGGTTTTAAAGACGGAAGTATGAACAAAGGATGACTTCAATGCCATGGAGAGAGACAACTTAGCCTTGCTATTCTTTTAGGATTTGTTGAATCCTTCACCCACCATCGTGACTCTTGTGTGACTCAAACCCCCACAGGCAGAGGGGCTTAGTGTTTTTTTTTTAATGTAGGAGAAGATACTGAAGTGACTGAAGGGTACGAGAACAAAAGCACTTATAAACATGTGCTCCCTGGTGATGTGATTGTATGGTTAATTATGTCTGTGTAACGTGGGAGTAGTGTAGGTCCGGAAGGTAGTCTGGTTGCAGGCCCAAGGTCTTATCTATATGGTGAGAAGGGGAGGGGGCAAAAGTAAGGTACTCAAGGTGTAAGGACCTATTCAGGGTAACTAAATACGATACACTTGCGAAGCGTGCTTGGATATGCTTGAGCCCTCTGCGCAAGTGGGCCCCTTACTAGTAGTAGGCGAGCCAGGTACACTATCGCTCTTCGAATGGTCTCAAGAGCGCTCAAGTGTGTTTAACAGCAACTGCTTGATAGAGAACCCGTACTAGCAATGGTGAGGAACAATTATCTCCAGATAGGATGTGGAGATGAGGTTGATTAAAGTGATGTAGTAGAGCCAGTCAGACTAGTGGTGGATAGAGCTCGTCCAAATATAAGGTAGTCAGCGGCGAGCAGTAACGAAAAGTATAGTAGAGCTGTTATCGGGACTAAAGAGTCCCTTTCGTGAGTGAGTGAAGATGGGGCTACAAAGTAGTAGGCTTGTGCCCAGGCTTATCCCAACCAGACTAGGTTTATCCTACCGTTCTGGTTGGTGGTCAGATTGGGGGTGGGTGTAATTTAGGCCAACTGCTCCCCCTCCCCCAGACCTGTAAACCATATAAGTATCTCCTGCCATAACCATGGTGAGTCAAGCTTCGAGATACGGTAAGTCAAGAATACTCCCTTATCGTACCCGACTAGCGATTACCCTGAGCCCTGGAAGCACAAAGATTTTGGGTGGGTCAAGATTTATACCAACTATTTCAGCAGTGGAAAATGCGATCACTTCAAATCGATTAACATACTTTTGATTAATGTGATTTCATATGACATAGTATCAGCTAGTAACGCTCCGTTCCGTATCCTATCACACCCGATCCAAGCTCCCCCAATGCCACGCCCATAGATGTCCAACGCTCCAAACAACCCCAGTAGCTAAATAAACCTCCTACAGCACCTCCCTATAACACCTCACCCCGCTCAACGCCCTCAACCTCGCCGCCGCTTGCTCCGGTGTAATATCCCTTTGCGGCTCCGCCAGCATCTCATACCCGACCAAAAACTTCCTCACAGTCGCACTCCTCAACAGTGGCGGATAAAAATGCAAATGCAAATGACTCGCCAGCCTCTGGTCCTCCGTCGCATCCAGCGGAGCCTGATGTATACCCATACTATACGGGAAGCTCGTCTCAAACAAATCATCATACCTCTTCGTAATTTGGCTAATCGCCTCCGCGAGGCCACTAACCTCAGACTTGTCTAGCTGGGGTAAACATGCTTTACATGATTTACTCAGCAGGAGAATCTCGAATGGCCAGGTGGCCCACCAGGGGACTACGGCTAGCCAATGAGTGCTTTCAAATACTGTTCGTTCCTGTTTCTTGGTTTCGGTGCAGACGTAGTCGCAGAGAAGGCAGGAATTGTGCTTTTTGCGGTAGGTGGACATAGATGAAAGCTCGAGAGAGGGCTCTTCGGGGAGGGTGGTGGTCGTCCAAATTTGCCCATGGGGGTGTGGGTTGGAGCAACCCATGGCGGCGCCTTTGTTTTCGAAGATTTGCATGTAGGTGTATTGACTTGTTGGAGAGGACGTGTTGACTGCGGGGAGGTAGTGGGGGTTTGTAGAAGGAAGGTGGGAGCGGTAGATGGTGGTCCAGGTTTGGATTATGGGGATGATGGAGGAGGCGGGGAGGTCTGCGAGAGTTCTGTGGTAGCGGAGAGGTCAGCCAGCGTATGTGTGGCGGGGAAGTGGGCTCCTAACAAGTTATGCATGGGGTTAAAGCAGATGACGAAGCATTTCCCCTTGACAGCCTCTGCTTGTAGGAGGAGCGATGATTTCTCTGGAATGGTGATACATTAGCTAACTACCTAGCTGGTGATATCTGGATACACGCACCATCACTGCCAACCTCAGCAGTATAGTCCGGCTGCACCTCCTTCACCGCAGAGTAGTCATTGACAAAAACGAATGTGCTCTCGTACTTTGGGTTGGCATCGCCTGCTGCGCGGGCATTTCCGGGGCAGAGATAACACTGCAATAGACTGTCATCAACTCTTCCCTTCAGTATAGCCCATTCGATATTGAGGTCTTCTTACACTAGGGTCAAATTCTGGGAGTGTACTCTTGGATGGAGTTTCTTGCTGGCCTCTGCACAAAAGTCAATACCTGCGAAACATCCATCCATGAGAGGTTGAACACACTGCCACGGCCTCTTCGTTCTATGTGGGGACACCAGTACCCAAGAGTCCCTCAGGGGGTTAAACCGCCTGTGCGAGATATCATCCAGAATCTTGCCAGAATCTGCCATTTCGGAGGATCGGAGTTGGGAGTTCTTTTTTTCTTTTTTTTTTCTTTCGAAGTCTATATACGCCCGAGGCTGTGAGGAAGTCCCTCTCCTTGAAAGGTTCGGTACACCCACGGAACAACGGAGCAGCTCATCGGTCGGTTCCTGAGCTCGGTGCAATGTGGTAGCGATTTGGGGCTTGGCAGACGTTAGAGCGATGCAGCTACGAGCGGCTTCGGCTCGGTCCTGGCTTTTGGCATGAGCTACCGGTAGTTTGCAGCGCCCACTTGTAAATATTGGCAGGAGGACCAACGACTGTGGGTTCTGCGGTAGGTTTATAGCTGTGAATTGTATGGGATTGTGATATCCACATTTATTACTGATATATCGGCACTATTCACAGTATGGCTAAACCAAGGCAGAGACAACCCCACAGCAGAGCTGGCATAGATGGCAAGGCTGAGCAAAGCACTACCGGGGAGCTAGAAAAGAAAGTGGTGAGCTTCCTTTGTGCTGTTCTCGGCCGTGGTCTCTTGAGAGCGTGGAAAAGAGCTAATGAGAGATGTGTAAAATAGGTTGGCGCAGCTATCGCCGTGGAGCACAAGATCGAACGGGCGTTGACGTGTCTGTGGGATGAGCTACGTGAGTTACCCTGAGCTTGGGTCTATCAATGGAAGCTGACTGGTTCTATGAAGCGTCATGGCAGCAGTATGTATATATTTCTCCTTAAAGAGCTCAGAAGAGCTTAACATGTCCCAAGGAACGGAGAATTAACTTATCTGTTGGCCTTTTGACAGGGACAACCACTTCATCCGCTCTGGTTACCGGTAAGTCCCTTCGCTATGTATCTCATGATCCAATCAGCTTTGCTGACCTCAAGCTAGTCGAGCCTCCAACTCCATCTACCTCTCCTTCAGGTCCCTCTTCTACCTCCACAACGAATCCATCAACATCCACACGCACCTCCTAGGCACCCTCGCCTCGCTCACCCTTCTCGCAGCCCATCTAACGCACACCTTCCTCCCGCGGTACCCCTCCTTCTCTTCCGGGGATAAACTAGCCTTTGCATTTTTCTTCTCCGGAGCCGTAATCTGCCTCGGGGCATCCGCAACCTACCATACCATCAGTAACCACAGCCTGGAAGTGGCAAAACTCGGGAACAGGCTGGATTATATAGGTATCGTGGCAATGATTGCGGGGAGTTATATGGCAAGTTTGTATTATGGGTTTTGGTGTTTGCCGGAGTTGTATAAGGCGTATTGTGCAATGGTGAGTTCTTCACACCGCACCCCACGCCTCCCTGTGCCTTACATCAGCTAATACGTAGCTACTAGATCCTCCTCCTCGGCTTCCTCTGCACAACCCTCACCCTCCACCCACACTTCCGCACCCCCCCCTACCGCCCCCTCCGCGCAGCAATGTATGTTCTCTACGGGTCCTCCGGTGTCGTCCCGCTCTTCCACGCCGCCTCTATACTCGGGTGGTCTTCTCTCTCAAAGCAGATCTCCCTCAGCTGGTTACTCGCCCAAGGGGCACTATATGTATTCGGTGCAGCCCTGTACGCAGCTAGAGTCCCTGAGAGACTCGCTCCAGGCAGGTTTGATATCTTTGGTAGTAGCCACCAGTGGTTCCATGTATTGGTGTTGGCAGCGGCGGGGTGTGAGTTGGTGGAGTTGGTGAAAGCGTTCGATTATAGACATGGGGGGGCGGGGATGGAGTGTGGGGTTTAGGAGGGGGGTTGGGAGGATGACTTACTATATATGATATCCTTGATAAATAAGCGAAGTATGATGTGCTTACTGGTTTACCTTGACCTAGTCGTCACGTTGCGAGACTTGGGGGGTAATGGTGCAGTGGGCCAACCGGCAAAGACCCAAACATCACTGCCACGCTCACCTCTCCATCCCCAGCCTCCTTCCCCTCCCGCCCCAACACTTAGATAGTCATCAAAATTTCTCTGTCCCAAGAAAGGGCCGAATACGGCATTGTGAACGGTCGACACCATCTTCACTGTTCCGATCCGATCCTCCTACCCAAAACGATAGTAGAGAGGTCTGCCCCGCTAAGCCTAGTGGGTGATCGTAAGCAAAGTCTTATAGCACAGTATCAGACTCGGTTTCCGACTTCCAGTCGGTGGCCTCCATCCAGGCTCCCCCCCAAATTTTAGAAACTTCTAGGCCAAGTTGTGGGTATAGATGTAATAGACAGTTATAGTAAGCTTTGTGTATCTCTTTGAATTATCGTAGGATAGTACGAAGGGGAGCAAAGGAAATAAGCTATATTATGGAAGAAGTATATATGTATGAGTGCAATTTACATTTACTAGTTACCCTGAAGTCTCGGTGAACGCTACGGTACTTGTATATGCCAAAGGCCCACTCCACACACTATACTACATACACATGGCGGTATGTAACTTCTAACAAAAAAACAAACAGCATTCTGATATCAACACTACAATTACACATGCTTGCATAGCTATGTTCAAGTAAACTATTATCTCCCTACTGGGCCTTCAATGAAGTGCCCCACCCATCCAATCGCATTCCCATCCATTTATCATCCTCCTTGTGCATGTGCACACGCACAACCCCCCCATACATTACTGTCATCACCTTTTTTTTTCTTTCCCTACGTGCAATGGTATTCCGCTGAATAAGCACGGGCAAACCAAGCGCGCCATTGCCTTTCTGTGCATAGCACAGCATCGAAGTAA
>Ga0307511_10002980_pt1 | contig 17527 bp, 12 predicted proteins | sample 13_EM_MG_FD_200266 | JGI IMG/M metagenome (GOLD analysis project Ga0307511, IMG submission 200266) | Populus trichocarpa ectomycorrhiza microbial communities from riparian zone in the Pacific Northwest, United States - 13_EM | ecosystem: Host-associated > Plants > Roots > Unclassified | place... | reverse complement strand
CCGCATCATATCTTAGGAAGGTATGGGAACGTTGATGAATATTTTTGAATTACAGATTCGTTACATAAATAAATACGATATCTGCTTCTTTTCAAAAATAAATATTTAAATAGAGCTAAAATACCATAATGTATTCACTCATTCTCGTAAGCCGTACCTTTAGCAAAATCTAGATCCTACTCCACGTGAACCGATCCAAGTTGTTGATCTCATCATAGTATATAGTATTCTATGTGTTGAATTTTAAATGATTAGCGGGGTGGTTAAGAAAGAATACCTTTTTCTTTGATTTTTTGGTTTTAAATTTTGGAACTAGCCATTAAAATTACACTCTCTTAAATATACATAGAACTTATTTATTTTTATATTCCAAAAATATTGTAATTTATATATATATATATAAATTATTTTGATGTGTTAATATAAAAAAATAAAAAATATCATTTTAATAAAAAAAATAAAAAAAGTATTATCATGATACAAAATAAACCTTTTAAGCTAATGAGAGGGTGTGCTTTTTAAACCGTTATAAAATAAAAATAAAAAATAACTATTAAAATAAACAGTTAAAAAAGATGATTTTATCTTGATTGACACGTAATTCAAATATACCTTTTGTTATTAAACTATCAAAACAAGTATTCCATCATGATTTGACGTCGGAGATACGAAAGATACTGTTATCTCCACCACATTTTTATCCTTTGAAATGTGTCTTTTTGCCTCGCAAAACAAAGAAAAAGCTTGTTGTGAATTATGAAAACCATGAATTTGTAGTCAAATAAGCTTATTCGTATTGGACACGGAGGAGGGGGTTTGGTTATAGTACTTGTCCACCGAATGTTTTGATAAAAGTTCTTTTTAATTAGTTTTTTTTTTTAATAATAGAATGATAAATTTGTTATATTCAATATATATAGTGATAATTTTGTAAATAATTACTTATTTGTTAGTATGTATATAAAATTCATGATGCGCACTGTAATTTTTTAAATTTAGTGAGCAAGTATAATTTCAATTAAATTATAGAATGTTATGAGTAATTTTTTAAAATAAAATTAAAATTCTACAATTAGTTATCATGAATACAAAATATTAAGGTAATTATTTTGATTTTAATTTCTTATAAAAAATAGTTGTAATTTTAATGTATTTTTTATCTTTCCTCTAATCTCATAAATGAATATATTTTTACATTTTTTACTGTGAAATGAAAACTTGAAAATAAAAATAAAACGAGAAAATAGTATCTTATTGTGAATAGGCCCTTGTGTTTTTTACCCACGTGTATTTGACTATTTGGAGTAACCTCCCCTGCGTCCATACCATTATCATCTCATTAAATAATTTATTATTGAAATTCAAACCTTGTAAGCATGAACTCGTAGGCGCGGGAAAAAAAATAACCTGCCATGCATGGAAATTAGATTATTAATGTTTTCCAAGACAAGATCCAAACAGAATATTGGAAAACAAGATGCAGACAGAGAATATGAAACATAGGATTAGGTCCTATCAATTACAAATATATATATATATATATAATTATTGATTTATTTAATTATATAAATTTTTAATTTATATATTTTATATTTTTAATGTAAAAAATATATCAGAACAATTTATATATTTAATTTTTTATATAAAAAAAAATCCAACCCGGCCATGAAGTACATTGCAAATAGCTAGTGGAAACAAAAACAAGGACCAATCACCTGCCGGTGCCATGAAAGAAGAGGGGATCATATAACAACCCTTTAATTTCACATATTTGCACTTTGTCCCCGCTAATGTTGCACGTGGGGTCACATCCAGGTGGCTCGATCACACGTGTTCCCATCGACAATTCCTCGATTGAAATAACATATTTGGTCCTTTTGTCCATAGCGTAAGCTTGGATCTTGTGATTTAAATATAAAGATGATTAGCCCTTCTCCTCCCTCTCCCCTGTAGCGAGGCATAAGAGAGCTTGTCGCGTGCCACAATCACAAATAAATTTATATTCATTTTTCTCGATAAAGAAGCAACAGTCATGCTAGGGTTAGGTCAAATAATTCAAACTCCACTAGATAATAAACAAAAACCCCAACATGTAGTTGTTCAACATTTAGATCAGAGGTCAGGTTTTTTTTTTCCCCAGGGCTCAAAAGCACGGCTACAAACAGATAAGATCACAGGAGAGAATAACAATCTTCGATTTTGATTAATAATTAAAGGACGGAAACGATGACAAAGTTGTGTGAAAGTCACTGTATGATACTATACGCTTTGTCCCACTCTGTGGACCTTTTCTCCTTCATTTTGTTTTCTTTAAACGCTGCACCGTCAAAATTTTAAAGCGACCATCTGAATAAAAAATGGGAATTCTCAGTTTTCATCCTCTCGGGCCCTAGGAAATTTGTGATCCTGAGAAAAGGGAAGTCTACGAGTATTATACACCTTAAAATCTATTAATCATTGTAGCAATGCCTGGCCTGAGCTTTTTAAATTGCATACAAATTAGATTTAGAAGGATTATTTATAATACTGTTTATATATTTATTTATTTATATATATATATATATATATATATATGAAGCTGGAATTTTTTATGAAATTGAGATTCTAACTATACTCCATTGTATAAAAAACTGAAGAGACAGTATATATTAATGTCAAATTAAAATGATTATTGGACGAGTTTCTATAAAAATTAAGTTTAGGGATATAATTAGATTTTTAATAGGTAAATTTGATTCAATCACGTGTCAAATTAAAAGTTTTATTATGTTTAATAATTAATTTTGGTCAAACTAAAAAATCTAATTAGGTGCAATAACTCAATTGTACTTTTAATATGTCAAATTAATTTTATTAAAAACTTAATTGGTGAAAAAATAAGTTTGAAAATCCGGTTCGAGCTTAATTAAAAACATTAGAATTTTATAAAATCAAATTTAATTTTTACAAAGTTAATTGATTGAAATCAATGGTAAAACTGTAACAAAATCAAAATTTATAGTTAATTAAAGTTTAAATTGAAGAAATTTATAATCAAGATTTTTTTAAAAAAAAGCTCTAAACTTCGAGGAATTACTCAAATGATGATACTGTTCGATAAATTCACTTGTAGAAGAAAAGGAATGACACAAACACAGTCGATTATCAATTTGTTCTCTTCACGAATCTATTTTTTGTTTTGTTGCACTTTCTTCTTATCCTTTTTACAGGTGGCTAATGGTTATGTTGTAAAGAAAATCCTTTTAGGAGGCGCAAATTCTTGAAATTTTAGTTCTTAATGTTTTTTTTTTTTCCATTTATGGTCTTGTTCATTGAGGTTTTGGCATTTCTGTCATTTACTTCACTTGTTTTTTTGTTTCAACTTTCAACCCTTGTATTTACAAGCAGATAGAGTCGTTGAAAAATGATGGAGGAGAGAGAAATAAGTTAGATGGTTAGATTCCATAGACAAAAAAACTTAAATTTAGTGTGAATGTGTTCCGCTTCACGGGTTAAGTGCTATTAAAATATTTATGAGCTTCCAAAAAAAAAAAATAGATTAGGATCAGAAATATTTTTTTCATGCTTAATTTTGTACGTCCTTGCTAATTTTATGCTTTGCTTTTCATGTAAATATATATTTTTATAATCATTTAATTAAATACAATATAAATCTTATAAAACAAGATTATTAAACCTAAGTAGCTATAACCTAGATTTTATGTTAAGTTGATCAGCTCGATTTAATTTAAATTAATTTAAAATATTATAATTTTAATAAAAAAATTTATATAAAAATACATTAAATCCATATCGTTTTTATACTTAAACTACATGGTTGGTTACATCGTTATTTTTATATTCAATAGTATGTGTTTAATCAATTATCTATCATTTTTATGGTAAGAGTTTGTCTAGAAAAGCGGTTGATTATGAGTTCTCAGGATTTTTAATTTTTTTATATTATTTTAATGTGTTGATATTAAAATAATTTTTTAAAATTAAAAAAATATTTAAAAATATTTTTAAACAAAAATTATTTTAAAAATCAACATATACTAAATAAGCTCTAAATTTAACTGTGAATGAGTTGATGAACGCATCGTTTTACGACGTTCCTCTCCTACGAAATGAGGTATGTACAGTTACACGAGTTTCAAAACATATAGGAAGACATTTTAAAATAAATGTCTTATCAATAGACGAGTAATGTACACGACAATTTTAAAAAGTTTCAAAGGGCCAAAAATGAACTGATGAAACAACCATGCCCGACAATACACAATAGTCTAGCCCTTATATTTACACTCCTGTCACAGGATGCCTTAATGACGACGTGCAAATATCAATTGTAAATACAGTAAATGCTCTTTGACGACACTTTAAACATCCGATTAAACTAACGGGCGCTAACAAGCCTGATCTTCTAGTAATTAACTAATTAGGTGGCATGCCCAATCTCGCGGTTCAATTTTTGTTTTGGCATAACAAATATTAAAAATAAAAAATATATTTTTAAAAATAAAAAAATATAATATTTAGCTCGAGTGATTTAACAAACTCTGTTAATTTAATAATATCATTAGAAAATAAGATATTAACAACAAACCAAGTGAAAAAATAACAATGATTCAATGCAAAAGATAAACGCTTGTTATTATTATGGAAATATATCTTTATAATATTCCAAAAATATCTTAATGATTTTATTTGTTAATAAAGTAAAAATTAAATGAGAATATAATAATTTTATAGAAAGAAAAATAAAAAAAATAAGACAAAAAAAATCAATTAATGTTAACTTTTTAAACCATGAACCAGGTTATAAGACCGAAAACATTATACATGAAAAATTACAATAAAAAATAAATCAAAAGGAAAAAATAAATTTTGAGTGAGTTAAATTGAAAAAAATAACAACATTAACAAAATGATAAAAATCAAAAGAATAAAAACAAAAAAATAACAATACACTATAAACTTGGATTTAAAAGTGAAGCTAAAAACAATAAAACTTTCATAAAAAATTTAAGAAAAAATCATAAAAACAAGCATCAAATCTTAACCATCAAAACATGATAAAAAAATGAATATACAAAATTCTTCAACGTGTTTTTTTACACAAAAAAAACTCTCAAATATAAATCAAAAAACTTATGCACGCATCTAATTAAACAACCCAGTAACCATTGTGTAAATCAATGAAAAAAAATCATCAACAATAAACAAAAATGTAATTGAAAAAACCACGAGAAAATTAAAGATCAACATATCTAACATCACAATAATGGTAATTTACATGGTTATATTTAATGAATTCTTCAATCAAAATAAATTTATAATAGAAAAACACATAAAATTTATAATAGAAACCGACACACATAAAATTTAATGAAAATTAATTAAAAAAATACAATGCTGCACATTAAAAAATCAATATAAAAAAACAAATTTAATCCATATAAAAATAAGAAAAAATCACAAATGAATCATACCTACCTCTCTAAAAATCAAACACACCCAATATTATTTAAAATATAATCACAATATAATTAAAATACAAACCCAAAGTTTATTTGAAAAAATAGACACAAATAATGCATTATTTTTTTAAAACTGAAAATTTTAAAAAGAATAAAAAAAAGAATCAGACCAGGCGCTGCTGGGTTTAGTAAGCCAGACTCGACCCTTGGCCTAATAAAGCAACGGCCCATGCATGAGCCTTTACTCCTTTTTTAAAGTTTAATAGGGCGGACGACGTGTCACGTGCTCTAGTTATTTTAAAAAACTGATGCGTCGCCTGAGAAACCCAAAATCTGGTCACTACGGTGGCCGGAAAAATGAGTTCCTTTGATGTTCACACAAAATCCTATTTTCAACCCATTTTGATAAAAAAAACACTTTTAAAACACCATAGAGACCTCGTTAAATCAATCCATACCCACCAAAAAGCCAACAAACCACCCCAAATCCACCCGAAATAAAAAATTTCCCCGAGTCCATATATGTTATTTTAGGTGTTTTTAAGGTAAAAAAACACCTAAACGTAACCTCCCTCGTCATATAGAATATTTTAATACAAAAATCAATTGTTTTATGGCTGAAATCTTCTCCAACATCCACTTTCTTTTTCTAAACCATAATACAACGACTCTTTCTCCCTCCTAATAACAAAAAAAAAAGGACTGAAAAAAAGAAAAAGAAATTAGGTATCAAAATGTATTGTTTTTTAATTCAAGAGACTGGTCATCTAATATCTAAAAAATACGATGAATTAAAATGAATGTTGTAACGAAATTTTCAACCCGCTCTCTATGTTACCCGTGATTTTTATAGGCTAATTTGGGTTAAAAGATAAAATTGTGCAAAATAAATATTCAAAAATAAAAATAAAAATTATAAAAAAAACACTACTTCAATCCATCCAGGATATATTATGATAAAGCCACACAATAATTCTAACATAGTAAAACACAGATGGTTAAACAAGTATAAGAATAGGTTGGAATTGTGAATATAGCGAGTTATTGGCGGCCGGGGTTCTCACATGGTCGCTATAGTTGTGTTTTGGGAGTTCAGCGAACCGTGTTTCTTAAATTCTTTTTTTTTTTAAATTATTTTTTAAAATCAATTTAATATAAAAAAACATTAGATGACATCCTCGGTATAGCGAGGATGTGACATCCACGGAGGCAGTAGTGACGTAGCCAACTATTGTACACATGACAACTCCTCGGGATAGCGAGGGAAAGAAAGGAAAAGCCCGCCCTCTTCAATGCTCTCGTCCATACATATAAAGCGAACAAAAGGAAGAGAAGGTGATCAATTGTGGTGGGCCAACCATTTATCGTGGGCCCTAATTATGACGTGGCCACCAAAAATAATTCTTTTTTCATGGTTTTGGTAAATGACACAACATTGTTAGAAAAAAACTTTTATAGCAGACAACTGGCATCAATATCTTATCAGCCTCAATCAATAATATCTAACCTTCTCGTCACTCTATCCTTTCCCATTTAAAGAAAAGATATTTATTTCGAGGAAATGAAGTGAGAGATGGTGAGTAATAATAACATCATCCAAGAGTTTTTTGGGATTTCTAACATGGTATTTTTTTTTATAAAACAATACACTATAAAAAATGCTTTAAAAATAGAACAATTTAAGAGGCATGCATAATATTTGTCTTTCACGGGTTATAAGTGTTATATATTTTTTTTAAATTGCAAAATTATTAGATATAAAATTTAATAAAAAGAGAGATAAAAAGATTTCAAAGGTATATCGAAGCTCCGATGATGACAAAACCTGTAAAGTTTAAAAGATTTCGACGAAACAAATCTAATAATATAAAAAAAGGTCACCAATAATAATCAAAGTGTATCATATAAGCTGCTTGAAGGCAAGTGACCTCGACACCTTTGGATGATTTATGTAGCCCACTTCGTTTACCGTTTGTGATATTCTTTGGTGTTGTTGAATTTATTTTGTTGAGATATTTCCAACAATACTGATATTGTATTCATCAAAGTTTTAATATATCAACAGAATTATTGTCTTTTTACTTTTTTTTCTCTCCTATCTCTTTATAAATTACGAGGAGCGAGGAGAGATAAAAAAAAAAAGAAAAAAGAATGATTCTGAAGACACACTGATAATAACATTACTAGTACTGTTAAAAATATTTCAATGAGACGAATCAAAAGATATCGTAAAAGGTCGTATAAGTGGATTGAATCTTGTTTTCAATATTTTTTTTTAATTAATTCGTGTGTTTGATAATTTTATAATTTGAATAATTATAAATAATAATTATAATTCGTTAAATTATAATATTTTTCTAAATATTTTTTTATACCATATTAATTTATCTTTTTTTTTTAACGAAAAAAACTCCTAGATTCAATGCGCAAACAAGTGAAGAGAGTGACAGAGAATAATCTATGATATTTTTTAAAATATTTTTTACATTATATTGTTTTATCTATTTTTTTTAACGAGAAAAAAACTCCAAGATCTAAGGCGCGAACAAGTGAAGAGAGTGAAAGGGAACTACACGTGGTAGATAAAAACACTGACACGTAACGAAAATGACTCTGCCATGCTGGACGGCTACTTTTTTAATTTAGTGCACGCAGAATGTGAACGAACTCTCTCCGCTATAAGTGCGTGGAGTAGAAAGCGGGAAATCAGAGGGAACTTGTTTTTTTCCCTTTCATTTTTTATCCTATTATTATTTTATGCTGCTTTCTTAATACCTTTTAACTGCGCGGTGAAATTTGACCAAGCGAGTATATTCCGCTTCTGGTTCTAAAAGTGGGGCCCAGTACACGTCACCTAACGAGCTGCCACCATCTCGAGAACGTGACAATAAGGCCAACACCTAAGGGAGGAAATAATTTCTCTCTCTTTCTAGTATCTAGATCGGCAGCTAACTGTGTTTGTTTCTGTGTCCCACCCTTTCTCTTGACCGTGACTCGAGTTTCCTCCCCTGCTGCTCAACTGATATCAGCCGTCAGATTGAAAGAATGAACAGTCATGATATGGCGCACGGATCAAAATGAGAAAGCTGACAAATGTTTTTTTGGTGCGGTGCTGCCAGCTCGGACTAGCTTTTTCGTTGGTATCTCGGATTTTGTTTTAAATGAAGCCATATCCACGTCAGATGTGATCCAACGGTTGAAAAGGGTGTTTCCCTGGCTAATGACAATCCTACGCGTTGGATTACAGTTTTTTGATTGCTTTCACATGGAGCCCACATGTTCTTGTCTGAGTTACTCTCATACCATAATAATAATAATTTATTGAAATATTGGAAATAAGAAAACGTGGAACCGAAATACAATGAATTTCACCGGTTGGAACGATATTTTCTGCGGTCACCTAGATTCCTTGTGATCGTAATGTTGCTTTTACCAAGGTCAGTGTAACCGGTTATAGCCAGTTTCGAGATCTCTTTGTGAAATGCAAGGGCAGTGGGCCCTCTCAATTTTGATAGTGATTCGTGGGCAACAGTATTTTCTCACTCTTCAAACATTGAATTAATTAATTAAACTATTAATCAATTTTATATTAATATTTTTTTTTGTTGTAATTGCCATTGCAATAAAATAATAGCAAAATCGGGGCAGTGAGTGAGGTCGTTTTCCGTGGCCATCGTGTATTTTTTTTTTAAAGTTTGATGATGCGAGAAATAAATTAAAATAATAATAATATTTTGATATATTTTTAAATATAAAATATTTTAAAAAATAATTCTAACTGAACATGGAAAGCTTGAGCATAAAGAAATAAACAAGGCGGCCACGTGGAAATACTATGCAATAAAAAAGTTAAGTGGTCGCTGAGAGGCAGGGTATTAAGGGTTGCGATTTTGCCATGTTGGTGACAGCCTATCAGAACCGTATGATGTGTCGTGCAATAATGGTTTAGATCTAACCGTGGAATACACCTAAAAATCGTGGCCGTCAACTAGGCCTTGGCAGTAAGTTTCAGAGTGATATGAGATGAAATATAGCTAGAAAAGAGGGTTGAGAAGACGAGAACACAAAAGGGAAGAGAGGGAGAGAGAGTGAAGGGGGGCTGGGCAAGTAGAGAAGAAGATAAGTGAAAGCTAGGATGTTTCAACACCGAAATTTTTTCTAGGTCGAAAATCCTTGATTACCCCAAAAAAAAAAAGATCACTTGTTCTATAAGATCAAATACATCGGTATTTCTGAAAAACCCAGTGAGCCAGACTCAATTATGCGTGGTTTTTGGTGATATGAGAGATGAGATAAACTTTCTGATTACAAGTGATTTGTTATTAGAAAGGCAAAGAAAGAGATGGATAGAAATAGAGAAGCAAGAAGAGTGGGTATGGCAGCTAGTAATGGTTTGTCTAGAAGAAGACACAGAAGTAGCAGCCTAAGAGACTCTCCAGGTTTGATTTCTCATCAGATCTAACTCTCTTTGGCTCCTGTTAAATCAAGACCGTTCGTATTAATTCTGATGTGTTTTGGTGTTCGTTATTGCAGAAGATGATGGACCAGTGGAGTTGCAAGAAACAACGAAGCTGCGAGATCGAAGAAAGGATCGAGATCGAGATCGGGATCGGGATCGGGATAGAGACAGGGACCGGGACCGGGACCGTGAGAAAGACCGAGATAGAGATCGTATTAGCGGCAGGAGTAAGAGGAGGAGAGGGGAGAGACTGATGCACGGGAGCAATAAGGAAGATGGAGAGCGAGACGAGACCTCAGACGAAGAGAGCGTTAATGATGACGAAGATGAAGATGACGATGATGCGGTTGGTGTTGCAGGAAGTTCCATGAGGATGCTCCCACCGAACCCTTCTTCTTTATCTTCTTCTTCTATGTCTAATCATCATCATAGGAAGAGCTTTCCGCCGCAGGCAAAAGTTTTTAGAGCCGCGCCGACGATGACGAATACCACTGCTGCAGTTACACCGTGGAAGGCTACTGATGAGATGATTGGTGTGTCGGTTCCTAGAAAAGCTCGGTCAGGTATAGAGTTGGAAGAGATTTAATATACAAAGGCAAATTTTTCAATTTTAGCTGATTGCTGATTTTTGGTTTTCTTTTGCAGCATCTACAAAGAGGTCACATGAATGTTGGACTTCAAGTGGTGGAGTTGGTAGTGAGCAAATTCACCGTCAAGCTTCAATATCTCCGGTAAGATCGAGTGGACCAGCTATGTTAGCTTCAGCTTCAGCTTCTCCGGCGGCTCCTGTCTCTCCTCCATCATCTTCCAATGCTTCAGTGAAAAAGAAGATGGTCCGTTGCTTCATTTCTACAGGATTTTGCCTTTTCTTTTAATAATTTTTGGGTCAATAAACTGACGATTGCTTTTACTTTTGCTGTTGTAGAAACCTAATGGACCGAAACAGAGGCCTCCTAAATCTTCTTCAAAATCTACTTCTGCACAAGATGAGATTGAGTTTGAGATCGCTGAGGTGTTATATGGGTTGCTGAGGCAACCTCAAGGAGCTACAAAGCAAGAAATCATGGGAAATGATTCGATCAAGTTTGATTTCAGAGAAGCGAACCACAATAAAACTACCAGTGATGCTAAATCCAGAGTTTCCTCACCGATCTCCAACTCACAGTCCACTGTTCCTCAGCCATCTTCTATCCCACCATCTAATTCTAGTTCTTCTGCTGCTCCCATGTCTGCAATTGGTGAGTTTTCATGAGCAGAAGCGGTTTCATTTTCTTCCTCAATGCTCTGGCGATTTTAAGGGAAAAGGATGTGATTATAGCAAAGGTTCCTCATTTTGATTTCATTCCTTATGTTGATGTAATTTTTTTTTTGGGTTTTGGTTTCGATTTGCAGCACCTAAGAGGAAAAGACCGCGCCCAGTCAAGTATGATGACGAGCATCCCACAAACTTTCCTGCTCGTAATAGTTCCATTTTGTCAATAGCCAAGGTTGACGTTGATCAGCCTGCAAGAATTGATTCTTCTAATTTAGAGAACTCGGGATCTGCAGCGGAAAATGGTGGAGTTTCACATGATTTATTGGCTAATCAAGCTGCTCCCGCAATGACAGAGGCGCAGCTGCAGGAGGCGGTTAAGCTGGAGAATCATCCGATATCGGATTCTAAGCCCACGACTGAAGAATCAGAATGTAGAGATTTGGGTGGACTGATAGAAGAAACACGGTCTCCGAAGAAGGAATCTACTCCTAGTCTTAGATTGGGTGATGATTGCGAGAGTTTGACAGCAAATAAAGCGTGAGCATCGATTAAATGGACGCTTGTTTGATTTTGATCTTCTTCGTTGTTCTGAACCCTGGGATCTGATTTTGGTTATCCCGGATGTTTTTTCTTACAGGAATTTGATGGTCTCTGAGATTGATAGTCAGCGAGAAGAGAAGTTCCAGATAGATCTGATGGTGAAGATTTATTCACAATTTTACAATAATAATACTTTTCCTCTAGGAAAATTCATTTCTGGGATTGTAATCTATATATATATATATTTATTTTTTATTTTCATCGAGTCACAGGCTCCTCCTCCATCAAGGTCATCTCCAGAAAGGGACAGTGAGATTGATTTTGTGGCCGTAGATCCTAAATCTATGGTCACATATGGGGAAACGGTGAGTGGGACCACCTTGTACTTTCTGCTTTTTATGACTTATCTGCTTATCTGTTTGTTATGATGCGGTTTGTGAAAAATTAATGATGTTGGTTCTTATGCTTTTGCTTGTTCAATATGGCAGGAAAAGAAGCCTGTGATGGTCAAAGAAGATGAGAAAGCATTGAAAGTTGTAAAGGAAGATATAAATGTGGAACCTGTAGAGAAAAAGACAAAAGTTATTGGCGAACAAGTTGAATCCCAGAAGCCAATTGTTAATAAAGAGAGGAATATTGATCTCCAGCTTGATCCAGGGAAGGGTGATAGAGATAGCGCCACTGTTACTATAAGTAGAAATAAGCTGCTTCAGCATGTGCAGCAGCAGCAGCAACCCAACACAGAGAAAATTGGTAAAAAAAAAATAGCGGATTTCTCCTTTTCTTTTTTTAAATTGAGAATTGTTGTTCTCGTCAAATTTTTCCAATTGGGTTGCTGATTCAATTTTTTTTCGTTCCTCTTTTTTCTGTCCCATTCTCAGCGCAATCCAGTTCTTTACCTTTGCCAATGTCCATGACTGGCTGGCCCGGTGGGCTTCCTCACATGGGGTATTGTCTTTTGGGTGTTGTTTGATTCTTTCATTCTTTGGCCGTACAATGCTTTAGATTCTCTTCTCTGGGGAAATGACATTTTCGTATCGGCAGATATATGGCACCTCTACAAGGAGTTGTATCCATGGATGGAAGCACTGTGTCTTCTGCAGCCATACAGGTATGTAACGCTTGTTTGAGCATCTGGAAAAGAATGTAATCCCTCCTCCATTCTGATGGGTATTTTGTGAACTTGTTGCAGCCTCCTCATTTAATTTTTAGCCAACCACGGCCAAAAAGGTGTGCAACACATTGCTACATTGCAAGGAATATTCATTGTTACCAGCAATTTACAAGGATGAATCCTTTCTGGCCACCAGCTGCTGGTTCTGCTTTACAATATGGGGCTAAAGCGTGCAATATGAATGTGGTGCCATCCGCTGACTTGCATGCAGGTAGAGGTGTGAATTCTGCGCAAGAAAAGGGACAGAGTCTTGCCATTTTTCCTGGTCCCTGTGGGAAGGAGAAGAATTCTCAAGGTGCCAACATTGCAGAAGCTGCACAGAGAAAGCAGATTTTGCTCCAGCAAGCCCTGCCGCCAGGTGCTCCTAGTAATATCATGGTATGGTCGTCTCTTGAGTTGTAATGTTCTTAACTCTGTGATCTGTCCATGGGTTTTGGTTTTTTGAGTGTTAGTTTTCCTTTTGTTAAATTCCAGCATGGACCCACTTTCATCTTCCCATTGAATCAACAACAAGCTGCTGTTGCTGCTGCTGCAGCAGCAGCAGCAGCTTCTGTCCGACCTGGAAGTGTGAAGTCTCCTCCTGCTGCAGGCAGTGTGGCCTCTTCAAGTGTCTCAAGTTCTGCTTCAATGAGTTCCACAGCATCAGCTATAGCTGGTCCTACACCAATGAGCTTCAACTACCCGAATCTCCCAGGCAATGAAACCCAATACTTGGCAATTATGCAGAATGGAGCGTTCCCGATTCCCATACCTGCTCATGTTGGGGCCGCAGCAGCTTATAGAGGAACCCATCCTCAGGCAATGCCTTTGTTTAATGGATCGTTTTATTCTTCTCAAATGCTCCATCCTTCACAGCTTCAGCAGCAGCAGCCATCCACTAAGACACAACAAAGCCAACAAGGCCATCAAAATCCGAGCATTACCAGTGGTTCCTCATCATCCCAGAAGCATTTGCAGAATCAGCAGCAGAGATTGTATGGAAGTGGAGTTGGTGGAGATGGCGGAAATCTGCAAGGTTTTCCTGGCCCTAAAAACCAGCTGCCCCATTCCCTGCCAAACCAGCAACGGCAGCAGATGCAAAATCAGAATGTTTCTCACCAAGCTCGTCAACTCGAGAGTGAATTTGGTGGTGAAGACAGCCCTTCAACTGCTGACAGTCAAGTCTCCCGTCCAAATATGAGTCATTATGGCCAGAATTTAATGCCAATACATCCAGCAAACTTTGCTTTGATGAATCCCACACCGATGAGTGGTGCCCATAGTGCAAGTGGCAATACTAGTGAAAAGAAACCCCAGCAACCACAAACACAGATCTCTAAGGCTGGGGCTGAACCTTCAACCTCTCAGGCTTTTGCCATGTCATTTACTTCCATCAATGGAACCACTGCTTCCCCGGGACTTGATTTTTCATCAATTGCACATGATCATGCTCTTCTACAAAGCCTCCCAGAGGCAGCAAGGCATGGATATCACTTAATTGCTGCTGCCCAAGCAGCACAGCAGAAGAAGAATTACCGTGTTTCTGAAGAAGGGAAAACTGGAGGAAATGACACTTCTAACGTGGAAGAAGAGAGGAAGGCCATTGCAGGAGTAAAGGCTCCATTAACTGCTGGGCAGTCAATTGTGTTCTCTCGGGCAGATTTAACGGACTCCCCCATTTCAACAATGCCAGTCAACAATGTCATTGATAGCTCAGCCCGAACTCTTAACCTTGGGACTACTCCTGCTCGGACCTCTGGCTCTGTTATGTCAGCTACTATCAGTGGTGCAAATGCACCAAGTATACAGCAGCAGATGCAGCGGAATCAGCAGCAGCAGCAGCAGCAAATTCTTCAGCTTCAGAAGCAGCAGCACCAATTTGTGGCTGCAGCTTCCTCTCGTAGTAAAACCCCAGCAACTAGCAATGGAAGTGCTTATCCCGATCATATTTCATCATCATCAGCCATGGCCACCAAGTTCCCTAATCCACTTTCTGCTTTTCCTCAAAATTTTGTTCAAAACAGCAGTAGCCCTGCTCAATCACCCCAGTGGAAAAATTCCGTGAGGACCACCACCTCTCAAGTTCCTTCTCCATCTCTAACCCCAGCTTCACCAACCCTCAAAAATCTTCCCCAACAACAAGGCCGAACACAAGGAGGTCACACACAGATATCTTTTGCGGCTAACCAAAAACCATCTGCTTCGCCACAAGGGCAACCAAATCCCAGCAGTAACCAATCCCCATCTCCTCCGATGATGGTTGGTTCTCCCACAACATCAATTTCTAAGAGTGCAGGTTTAAGTCCGAGGACATCAGCTTCCACGGGTAACAAAGGTGGTCAATCTTCTACGTTATCATCTCAACAATCCAACTCTGCATCAGTACCTGTGCAAAAATCGTCTCCAGTTGGGGGAAGAAATGTTCCATCAATCCTTGGTCATCCTCACAACACCTCTTCATCTAACTCTGGTACAAAGCCTCAAATGTCACATCAACAGCCGCTATCAAAGCATGCACTCCAACAGGCTCAGGCTCAGCTAATGTACACTAATGGTTATATGCAAGCTCATGCGGCAAGTTCAACAAATACTACACCAGCGGGTGGTGGGTTTTATCTCCAAAGACACCGTAGTGATCAGCAGCAGCAGCAATCACAAGGCACTTCAGCTACCTCCTCTACAGGGATGTTGTCATTATGTCCTCCAGTCACACTTGCCTTTACCAGTAGTACTGATCCTGCAAAGGCAGCTGCTAACAATATGAAAGGAGGTGGCTTACCTTCACAGGGTCTTATCCATGCCCAATTTGCTGCTGCACATCCCGCTGGAAAGCCGCATCAGATTTTACCTGCTGGCTTCTCTTATGTTCATCCTGTTCCCACTGTGGTTCAGGTGAAACCGGCAGAGAAGAAACAACCTGCTGGCGAATAGAATCATGTGCCTGGTGCTTTAGATGGCAACCTGCGGATCGGAGAAGATTGAAAAAGACTAGTAGATTGGTTTGATTGGGGATTTTTCAATTTATGAAGGGAAAGCAATTAACAAGCCAAGGAAATGACATTTTGAATGCCTTCTGGCAGAATGAAGGGGTGAGAAATGTTCAAGGAAGCACGCCATGTGGATCCGAACCCAAATTTTGGTAAAATGAAGTTGAACCAATGGGGGCAGTAATGTTGTCTGCTGACTGGACTTGCTCGCCGTGCGTATTATCTCTCTCTGTACACTTGTGTCTATAGGCTGACAGGGTTGATGGTCAGGTCTAGTTAAATTTGATTGGTTTGATGACGAGAGGCTGGGAATGAAAAGACATGGGAAAAGATTGGTTCAAGTGTTTTTGTAGAGAAAAAGAGGAAAGATGGACGTGGAAAGGTGAAGAAAAAGAACTACCTTTCCCTCTCATGGGTCAGTTATTTTCTCCACTGTGCTAGATTTTCCATCCCTTTTTTATGGGGTCTAATTCTATTTTCCTGAAAGCGCATTAGGCAGTATCTTCTAAAACAACACATATATCGTGCAGTGGATGGTGTATATGAATTATGTCTTGCACATATAAAAGTAAACCCACCCAATTTTTTTATTTAATATCTGTCTCCATCCTTGTTTTTCTTGTGTGATGGTGTCATATTTTAATTTCTGGGACAATTTAGTCGTGCTAGGTTTATAGAACATCGTGGGATTTGCTGTATTGAATTGAGGGGGTGATGGTTTGTCATATTTGTTGAGAGAGGTTGTTTTGCAGATACACCGGCGCACCTTGCCTGAGGAAGGTTCAAACTTGAAAACAAGAGCTCCGATTTTGGCTTGCAATTATTTGGTTTTTCACTTATTAGTGTAGTGTCCATGTTGCATAAAACCCTACTTTGCCTTTGCGAAATCGTGAAGTACTACCACGTCATCTCTTGACCCTTGAAAAGGGGTTTGTCACTTTATGGTCTTTGTTGGATTGAATGTGATGACGTTATCTCTCACAATGTATTGCTCTGTAATTGTCTTTATTTGTTTGTTCTTTCTTTGTTGTTTTTTCAGAGGGGTGCTCTGTGGCATGTAGTTATCTTTGCGGTAAATTAAAAGGAGGAAGCATGTACGAGATTTAGTTATGTCTGCAGGTGCTTAAGATTGTAGGAGGGTCGATTTTTAAAAGTATTTTTTATTTAAAAATACATTAAAATAATATTTTTTTAATATTTATGTCTTATATCAATATATTAAAATAAAAAATAATAATCTGAAGTTAAGATAAATTCAAGATTTTTTTATAAACATCACACCTTAAGGTTGCAATTGTGTCTAGAATAGATGATTTTGTTGAGACCCCCAAAGCCAAAACCCAGGATAGCAAAGGGAAGGTTCGCGGGAGAAATTAAAATACTGTAAACGAAAGATATGATTTGCTACCAAAGTGGCCCTCGCTTGTGGTCCCCATTAGAAGACAGCTTTGGGGCCCACGTTCTAGATTAGCGACGTATGTGCTGATGTGTATATCCTGCCTGGAAGTGTGACTTGCGGGCTCCTCTCTTCTACTCGTGTTACCCCACCTCTCTTTTATCCTCTTCAGCTTTTATTTTATTTAACGCGGCAACATCTTACAGTTAATGGAGAGTGACGCGTGTCTGTCACTAGAGAGAGAGAGAGAGAGAGAGAGAGAGAGAGAGAGGAAA
>Ga0307511_10002979_pt1 | contig 17528 bp, 18 predicted proteins | sample 13_EM_MG_FD_200266 | JGI IMG/M metagenome (GOLD analysis project Ga0307511, IMG submission 200266) | Populus trichocarpa ectomycorrhiza microbial communities from riparian zone in the Pacific Northwest, United States - 13_EM | ecosystem: Host-associated > Plants > Roots > Unclassified | place... | reverse complement strand
ATTGGGATTAAAGATATAACTAATAAGGATAGCTATAAATTTGATTCGGGATAAAGATTGAATAAAAGTCAACCCAAAAACAAAAAAAAACAATATATATATTTATTAAAATCAATCCTGGTTCTTACCCCCTTTTTATTCAAACCCCCCCTCTAGATTGGTTTAGAGACCATTTGTTATACGCTAAAAAAATTATGAAAACTGTAATTCTTGTCGGATGTATTTTGTACGTAATGGAATTGTAGATGGTTTTATGGAATAATAAAAATATTTTATATTAAATATGATTTATTTTATGATGTAATAGCAATAGTTAAATTCACAATATTTAAATTAAAAATCATCAATATTAATATATATTTTTTAAAATTATTTTATAACCTCAATTTCAAAAGCATTCTTAACCAAACACATTAAACTACTTTTTGTTCAACCATAATTTAACCAAACACCTATTTTTTCAAACCAATTTCAATTAAAAATACTTTTTATAAAACAACTTTTTTCAAACTACAACCACAATAGCTACCGCAATACCAAACTCTTCACCGGTTCTTCCCGCAATAATAATTAAAAAAAGAAGAAGAAATCTCCCGTCCCTCTCATGCACTTGCCTCCTCCCCGCACAACCCAGAAGGATTGTCATAAAACCCTTGCTTTCATTCCTCTCTTAATCTCTGCCTACTCCAATGGAATCCATGCTGATGACAAGTTCAGTCTTTCCAGAGACATACCCACTTCTCAATAACATCCCCTCTTCTCCTCTGCCTCCTTCTATCAAATTACACAACACCAAGCGGACCGGGTCTCTCAGATTTGCCCAAAATCCCCACTTTATTTCCCTTCGTCTTCCAGCTCTAGCACGTCATGTTTCAGGTGGTGATGGTGATGATCAGGGGCCGTTAACTAATGGGTCTGCCTTCTTTTCTGATGAGACTCTTTCTTTGCCTCAGGTGATCATGTTTTTTTTTCTTGTTTTGGTCATAAAGGTGAATGCTTTATTTCTTGAGTTGATAGATTGACAATATACGAATTTATGAAAGTTTTTGCAAGGTTTAAGGAAGTCTCAGGAAAAAAAAGGGAAAAATAGTTGAGGTTGAATGTTGTGTCAGAGAATTTGATTGTCTTGTTTGTTTTTTATTCAGGATTGGAAAGAGAGAATTTTTTTACTGTTGAGATTGGAAAGAAATTAGCTTTAAGAAAGGGTTGAATTTTCTTTAGGATGTTAGGGAAAAGAGAAGAACTTTGCTCTTTTTCTTGAGGTTTTTGATTGGCTGAGGTGATGCTTGGTGGTAAGGGAGTTGTGGAAACAGGGTTGAAGAGCTGATAAGATTATTTTGAGCTTGAGAATCTCACAATTTCTTATACTACTAACCTGGTTGGAATCTGCAATTCTGTCCATTCAAGTTTCGTTTCCTTGTTTAACGGTGTATTTTTTTTTTTTTTATTGTGCGCAGATTATAGTGAGTTGTTAGGCTGTTAGGGAAGTTTGGGGGGCAAAACCTGTGGTCAGTTTCTCCATTTAATGTAGAGGGTGTGGTTTTTTTTCCTTTCTCTTCGATCAGAGTTGTCTTCGTATGCCTATATGATGTTTTGGAACCTTTTCTTTTCTATGAGGTAGACAATAACTGGATTTATCAAATGGCTACTTCGGCTTAGTAGTGATGGCTTATCTCATGTTATGAAGGATAACATAAATCAAAGTGAAAGTAGTGAAAAGGATGCGGAGAAAATACTGAAGGTGGAGACGCCTCTGATTGTACCCCATGGAAATGGAACAGGTGGGGGAGCCAGAGCTGGGCTTTTCAGAACACCAATTTCTGGTGGAGTGCAGAGTGCAACATCAGCTCATGGCTTACCTCGACCAGCATTAGCAGTCCGCAATTTGATGGAGCAGGTAATGACCATTTGTTTTTTTTCTCCAGAACCTAGTCATTGCCCAGAATGTGTCTAATTTCATGTGTTTAATATAATGATTCTGAATGTATATTTCTTCATAACTCAGGCTAGATTTGCTCATCTGTGCACTGTAATGTCTCGAATGCACCATCGAAGAGAAGGGTATCCATTTGGTTCCTTGGTAGATTTTGCACCAGATTCAATGGGCCGTAAGTTCTCAAGTTTTCTTACTGATTACTGCTAAATGATATAGTTAGTTTGGCTAAAAAGATCTAATCAAATTGGACTAGAATTTGACACAAACTCTCGATTCTGGACACTCATTTGTACATTTAACAATGATTTTCATAGTGTGTACATGTGTCTGCAAATGATTTGACTCTTTTAATCTTTTTGGTTTTCGCAATCTGTAGATCCTATTTTTTCATTTTCACCATTGGCCATCCACACAAGGAATTTGCTAGTAGACCCTAGATGCACACTAGTTGTGCAGGTTAGTACATGCTCTTTCACTCTAGAAAATCCTGGGTAGTTTTTTTCTCCGTTTATGAACTTTACTGACAGTTAGGTTTCATAGATCCCGGGGTGGAGTGGCTTATCAAATGCAAGGGTAACAATTTTTGGTGATGTTTTCCCACTCCCAGAACACCAACAGGTAATCCTCCCTCTGTTCTTGAGAAAGTATGGTTTTGCTATATGCCCTTGAAGGTTAGATTTCTTTTCCTTTTTTTTTTCTACATGCACCGTCCGAGGGTATATACAACATGACCAGTTTCCATCTTAGTAGTGTCTATAAGGATCTCTTTGACATTTATGGTACTTTCAATAGAGTATGTTGCATTCTTCTGGTATTTGTGCTCCTGAATATTGGAGATCATTCTTTGCTGTAACTTACCTGCTAATGGGTTGTTAGTTTGTTGAGATACACAGAAATTTCTCTAAAGAATCAGCACCAATTTTTGTAGGGAATGTGCATCATCTCTTCATTTTTGTTACTCTAGAGGATCTCTCTTTTTTCTTTGTTGAGTATAATATCTGTTTGCATCTGCCAGGAGTGGGCTCATAAGCAATACATTGCAAAACATCAACAGGGGCCTTCCCAGCAGTGGGGGAATTTCTACTATTTCAGGATGCAAAACATAAGGTTTGTTTCTTGCATATCGAGGTTTGGTTAGATTTTCTTTATGCTTTTAGCTCCTTAGATTAGCTGCTTCAAATTTTAATTAAAAAAATTAGTTCCAAATTCTTCTACTGCATTTTGAGCATTGTGCTTGCTTAACCAAAACTTCAAAGGGGTTGAAGAACATGCCATGTAAAACTGGAAATACAATTAGCATATGTCTTCTCAGAGTTGGTTTAGTTGGTTTTGCTCAGAAGAGGTTTAAAATTCTTATTTCGATGGCATCTTTGGGGCAATTTTTGTTGCCCTTCTTGTTAGATGGTCATGACATGAGCTGCAAACCGTTGTGTTCTTTTGCATGCTCGTTGATTCGTGGCCTATTGAGCACAGTGGCAATAAGGAAGTTGATATTTGTGTGCTCTGTGTTTGAGATGTCTTTTTTTGCGAGTAAAGGCTTAAAACTCAACAGTGGATTTAACTTTACAAAACTTAATGAACATTTTCGGCATTCTAGTATATTGTATACATCTTAATCAACATTTCAGTAAATTTGTTGGCAGGAACTGCACGTAATTAGGTGGAGTCCCTAAGTTTATGTTATGAGCTCATCTTTAAATCTAAAGATAGAAGATCAAATGTCTAAAAACTTCAATCTTTTGCCAGTGACATATATTTTATTGGAGGTTTTGGCACTGTCGCTTGGGTTGATGTCAAGGAATACGAGGCCCTTCAGCCTGATAAGATTGCAGTTGACGGAGGGGAGCAAAATCTCAAGGTGATCTTGAAAATCCTCATTAGTTCCAACAGAGATGATGTGCACATGCATAAGGAAGTTGTCTCTGGTTCTGTTATTGTGTTTTAATCTTTTATTTTATTCTCTCTATGGTCTGATAAGTTCATTTGGGACTTGTTTCTGTTTGGTGTTCTCTGATCAAGGATGAAAATATCTAATACTGATTAGTTTGATTTGCTGTTTTACACTAAGGAGCCAGACTGAATTTCATCTTTGAATAATAAGCTTAGTTCTTTGTGACGTTAGTCTGGTCTATTACTGATATGGCTGTTAATGTGTCATAGTAAGGGAATGGTGAAACAGAAAAATCATGCATGTAGGTATAGCTATGCAAATGTTAAACACAGTTTTTGAGGGCTGCAACTGAATGCAGTCAGATTTGAATGTGCCAAAAAGTAGCTTGGCTTTTATTGATTGTAGCGTTTTGTTTTGTTGAGTGTCTGTAATTATTGTTTACTTGGTGGTCGCTTCACTTTCCACGTTCATGGATCTCAAGTGCTACTTGGCCTGATAATAGATTTCTTTTAACAAAAAGTCACCCGACAATCACATGAACTTTATGTTTCTGAGTTTATAGGTCCAGAGCTTATCTCATTCATTTTTCTCTATGATGATAAGATTTTCCAGCATGTACTTTGGGCTTCACCGTATTGGGATTTGCATTTGCTACAGGAACTTAATGCAATTTTCTCAAAACCCCTTAAAGAGCTCCTGTCATCTGAAACAGAGGTAGATGATGCTGCCTTTATATCAATAGACAGTAAAGGAACTGATATTCGGGTCCGTCAAGGGGCACAGGTAATTCCTTCGTTCAAGAACATTTCCTAGTCGATATTTGGTTATGTTCTTATGCTGGTGACTATATTTTGTATTCTATTCTTTTATAGTTCAACATACAGAGGCTATCATTTGAAGACGGGCACGCTGTTGAAACATTAGAGGAAGCCAAGGCTGCTCTTTGGAAACTAATAAATAAAGGCCAAGTGCACGGTTTGCAGAAATAAAACTTGGGCTGCTCTTTATGCGACCTTTCGTGCTTTTTTTATTGAGCTTGAAGCGAAATAACCGCATGAAGCTGAGTTTGTATCCTAATTCACATCAAAATAACCTCATTAGTTTTCTTTTCCCCGTTTTCTCCCTCAACTTTCATGTCCTAAAAACTCCTAGGACTTGTTGTAGGTGGACTGCAGTTTGTACACAGGTCTCGTGATAATGCAAAAGTTTTTTTTTTTCTTATGGCAAGCACAATTTCTTGCAAATGCTTGACTTGTATTGCCACTAATTGATTTTCAAAACACACGCAAGGCAAAAGGGCTACTACATATGACAAATTCAGCCATCATATTAGCTTCTCCAAACATGCATGGCCATCGGTCATCCTTATCGGCTTTGAAAAATAGGCTAGGACCTACCTTTTCTGTTTGAAAATGTGATGTTGAAATGCACTGTGATCAAACTGTAAGGTGTAATTGTCATTAACGTGAAATTGCAAATCAAGACAGAATCTCTTGATAATTGCAAGCAACCAAGTTTTAGTCTTATCTCAAGGAAGAATCAAAATGGTACAGCCCATGGCATCAGAAATTTGGTTTTTGGCCTGTTGAGAGACTACCAAGGCATGAAGGAAGCCATTTGTTTAGATCTATTCTTCAATAACCTGTGATGAACCGAGAGGGTTAATAGGATACTTTTCGTCAAGCCTTCTCACTGCTTCCACTAACAGGATGAAAAGAAGGATGATGTTTCGTTCATGGGTTTTACCCACCATTAGAAGTTAATACAAGTGCTTCATTTGGTGTCTTAGTGATGATGGTGTATCCAACGGTTTCAATTATGACACGTAGTAGATTAATGGTCCCTTTTAAGTGTCAATCCTGATGATGACTATTCCACCTGGCACTCGAAATTCTATTGCCCTCTTCTCTCTCACCTAAAGATTCACTGTTGGAAACATTTCCTCTGTCATGTACAAGGATCCTATAAACAGCTTGTGGATCCCTAACCTTTATATAGCCAGGGAAATCTAGTGAAAGTAAATCTAAACCTCAATATAGTCCGTAATCTATACTGAGTCCCAAGACAGTACAATCTATCAATCGGATCCCTAATGCTTCACATGTTATACGCGGTATAGCGGCTTCGTTTTGAAGAAACTTGACAAAACAATTAAAGGACATGGACGGGAGACCTAATTGAGAAGTGTGTCTGAACTCTTTGGGACTCAATTGATAAAACTTATAGTTTTGAAACTCAATTGAGAATTGGGTAATATGTTAGGGTCTTTTGGGTTTTAACTTCTCTAAAAGGGCATCCCATTTGGACTCACACAGTAAATTCAGGAAAAAAAAAGATAAGAGAGTAGAAGATGAAGCGAGAAGATATAGACAAAGGTCTCTATTTGTCATTTGGCTTCCTTGTCTTCAAAATGACATGGTGGCAAGGAACAGTTGAGAATGAAGGTTGCTCATCATTTCATGTACCAGACAAAAGAAATGGGCTCCCCTCATCACCTATCTTTCTATCCACGATCTATCTCTTTTCAAGTCTACTGAATTTACCATCTTCCATATTTTTCACCATTTCATTCTTTGACATGACATGAACACCAGACCATTTCAGAACTATGTTTTGTTTCTCCCTACCCTCTGTCCAACACAATCCCACATACCTCAGTTGCTCCAATAACCATAGCCTTACATCTTAAAAAAACATAAGTCAGGACTATCCTACAAAACAACAAGCATGGCTACTTTCTTCATGGCAAAGAGTACTCCTAGAAGCAGCAACATTGGATCATCATCAGCATCACCGATAGTTAAGCTGGCTGATGACCATCTCTTCACAATTATGCTTCTGCTTCCTGTAGATTCACTTATCTCCTTTGCCATGACTTGCAAAAGGTTCAGGTCCTTAACAACTTCTGATACACTGTGGGAGTCCATATGCAGGAGGGAGTGGGGGTCCACATCAGTGGATGCCTTCAAGTCTTCTATCAATACCAACAACAATCAGCAGTTGCCATGGATGAGGCTATACAAGCAGGTGTCTCAGCTTGACTCATTTTCTTGCCATAAACTGCCTGACCCAGATAGTGACTTGATGCTCCCAACTCCCAGGGCTTCTCACTCTCTCAACTTTGTATCTGATTGCCTGGTCTTGTTTGGTGGTGGCCGTGAAGGAGGTCAGCCTATCTTTCATTTGATTAGATGTTATGATTCCCAAATCCAATCTCTTATTATGTTATGTTTCTTAAATGTGCCCGTGTGCGTCTGTGATGCTTCACTGTTTGATTTGCTGGTTAAGGATGCTAAAGTGATGTTTATATTAGTTTATGCCTGCTCATTAGTTCTGCCTTCAGATTTCTAGTGTTCCTGATTCAACTAACCATGGATTAGGGTTTCATTGCTTGAGAATTTTCTTGCTTCTTGATCATGGCTTCAATATATTGGTAAGTTTGAAATCGAGCATTCGTTGTGTTGAGTTGAGTTAAGTTATGCATCATAAGTTTCTGGCTGCCTTCTACGTTTATAAATTTAACTACATGTGTCTGTGCAGCATTATAGCCTAAAGCATGCTCCTCTGCTAAATTTTTTAACATACAAGATATTGTGAAGTGATGATGTGGTTTCTTTCTTGCTAGCTATCTGCAAATGCAGTAGTCCCACTTCTTATAATGCTTCTTGAGTGCCCATTTTGGCAACCAGATTACTGTATGGCAGCAATGATCTACTTATTCCACAATGTTTTCTGCTGCTGCTTTTCCAGTAAAAAACGTTCATTAGAATCAATTTAATTGTCCATTTCTGATAAAGTACAGTGACCCTCATCCTTGAACTTGAAAGTAATTGCAACTAGTAAAGGCGTCAATTCCAGAAGCTAATCAATCTCAGCATCCGTTTTCGCTTCCTGCACTGTGAAATGGAAAACACATCCCACAATGCCACTTTGTTCATATATTCCAATATTTATTAGCAGTTTGAGTTATAATTATATTGTGGAAGGATGGTTGAATCATTTCAGCAGGCCCCATCGGGAAAACTTTTAGTGAAAATGGACAATAATTGAACGATCATCATTCTCTTGATTTTTCTGAAGCTGTTCTGCATTTATTTATTTTTACCTGTTTATGTCAAATTGCTTCGGTGTATAACCATTTCTTGTTTTTGTTGTGTTGGTCTTTTTCGCAGGGCGAGATCTCGATGATACATGGGTGGCATACATAGGTAAAGATTTTCAAAGAATGCTAAAATGGCAGAAGGTTACCTCAGGAATTCCGAGTGGGAGATTTGGGCATACTTGCGCCGTCATTGGCGAAAATCTTGTGCTTTTTGGAGGAATTAATGATCGTGGGATGCGTCAAAATGATACATGGGTGGGGCAAGTAGTACTTGGTGAGAACCTTGGTATAACAACATTGTCATGGAGGCTGCTTGATGTGAGCTCCGTAGCACCACCACCCCGTGGGGCTCATGCTGCTTGTTGCATTGATAAAAGGACAATGGTCATCCATGGAGGCATTGGATTGTACGGCCTTAGATTGGGAGATACTTGGATTCTAGAACTTTCAGAGAATTTCTGTTCTGGAACGTGGATAGAGCTGGTGGCTCATCCATCACCTCCACCTCGTTCAGGACACACATTGACATGTATCGAAGGAACAGGAACTGTTCTATTTGGAGGAAGAGGTTTGGGGTATGATGTGCTGCATGATGTCTGGCTCTTGCAAGCGTCTGAGGATCAACTCAAGTGGGTACAGATGCTCTATAATTTGCAAGACATACCTGAAGGAGTCTCCCTCCCGCGAGTTGGCCACTCAGCCACACTAATTTTGGGAGGTCGGCTGCTAATCTATGGAGGTGAAGATTCACAGAGACACAGGAAGGGAGATTTTTGGGTGTTAGATGTTAGTAAGATCCCATCAATTAAAGAGCAGTCAACTCCATTAAACTCAAGGGGATTACAAGCAAATATGTGGAGAAGGCTCAAGGCAAAGGGTTATAAACCCAACTGCAGATCATTCCATCGAGCCTGTGCAGATCATTCAGGGCGTCGCTTGTACGTTTTTAGTGGAATGGTGGATAGCTTACTTCACCCTGCCGAAGCATCTGAGTTGAGGTTTGATGGGGAGCTCTTTCTGGTAAAATTTGAGCTGGAAACAGGAGCAGTAAGGTGCTGAGTTAACATAAGAGTGTTTCCAAATGATCACTCAAAAGGCCATAATTCCTAGCCCTGTAGATGGTAGCCCTCATGCAGCTCAATCATCTGCTTTGTACATGTTTCATGAATAAAATATGAATAATGCTAGACTATGCCTATTTTAGACAAATCTTGAGGGAGGCCATGGAAGTGATCCATATTGAGTCACTGCCTCCAGGATCAGAATGACAATCATCAGCCTCGGCCTCATTTTTCCGTCAACTTATTATTTCTATAAAATCAGTCTCCAAGCACTAAAGCAGTGGAGTGAGTATTCATGAGTCCTTTTGGACTAGCTCAATTAGCCCTCCATAGTTTGGACTGATTGTTTCAGGTCATGTCATTTGATAGACGAAAATCGATCTTGCTTTTTGTTAAGAATAATAATAAAAAAAAAAAAACCCATACTTGTTGACACTCAATAGTTATAAACCTTACAAACTATCCAAGAATAGGACTTAAATCCTAGACTTCCCTGCAGTTATGTCTTGAAGTTATTATAGTGATTGTTTTATAAATAATTTTTTATTTAAAAATAACATTCTTTTAATTTTATAAAATTTACTTTTAACATCCGATCTAAAAACAATAATTTTAAGTAAAATTAAATTTTAAATTTTCAAGGAACTATGTTTTAGCCGCCAAACACGCATTATCTTGATCACCATGCTTTACGCTGGTCACCAGACCACCCAGCCATAATCTCACGCATCGAAGAAACATTCTTTTCGACAGTTGAAAGACGAAGGTGCGCGTTCATCAAATACTTGTAATCACGAGAATTTGAAGCCAGAGATGGGATTGAAAAGGGCACATATTTTTATTATTTTTCCAGAAATAAAATCTAATAATGCGCTTTCCATGTTACAGTGAAGTATATTCTCAAGCTGATACAACACATCGGGAAGAATTGCTACTTCCCTCATTCCTTGACTTACACTGGGGAGTAAAAAATGTTGACAAAAATCACAAAAATGTGTGGAAGAATGATACAGATAAATATTTGCCTTGATGATGAGACATCAATTGGTTACATAGGAGGGGCTATCCTACCAAAGAAGAAACAGATATCGGTCATGAGTTCAATTTCAGTTTGGTTCTCCACATATCTGCAATTACTTTTTTTGGAGCTGGATCATCTGGTCCTCTATCTCGCTGTCCTGATGTAAAGTACAACCATCCGTTCCAGAATCCAACCAGTGTAGTTTTGACACGATATGGAAGTTTTCCGATTACTGACCATGCCTGCAGGCATTTATGACATAAAAATACAAGTTATATAATACCATCCGTTGTAACAGAAATCAATTTACAGAGGGGGGAGAAGAAAAAAAGGCACAGGTTAATGCAGCTAAAAAAATGTGATCTAGATATCCATATTGTATATTGTTGTGACTGCAATGACATGACAAAAGTTTGTCAGATTCTGGGGCAGGCATTAACATGACAAACTTCTAACGGACTTTTGGGAGACACAAGCACATGGCACGGTAGAAGCTGCCACAAACCGATTGTGAAAATGATCAGGTTCTTATCACTTCTAGATTTTGGTGTTCACCTGAACCAATACTAATTCATTGCTATTCTTGGTCAACAAAGCTTGATAGGGCAGTCAAGTTCAGGTAGCAGTGACCCGAATCATGAAACACGGGGAGGAAAAGTTTCTTGTCCTTCTGGGGTCAGAAGGATAACAGAAAAATCACATCAGCTGTTCTCTGACAATACTTTCAAGGTATTCCTTAAAATCTTCGTAATCTGAACAAATCCAATTCCAAATACAATGCTATCATTTACCGAATCAATCTCCACACTTTGATAAATTAAATCTGAAGTTTCTTGACTATCAGCGAACAAAGATTTCAACCAATTATTGGGCTGTTCCTGTACAAAGCCTTCCACCAGGAAAAAAGAATAGAGCCTAAGATTTAACAAATAGAGAATGCATACTGGAGTCTATAATATGTCATCAAATCTTTGGAGAATTTCAATTCAAAGTTCAAAAAACCATTCAAAACAGGAAGATGAAAGCAACTAGAAAGCAGCGAGCCAATAACCTTCCAGTGGCGGCAACCAGACAAGAAATGGATGTGTGCGTCTTGAAGTGTATGCACAAGCATTTAACACATGTATAGAGATATGTAGGGTTATGTACAAAACCCATTACAGATTACACCTGGGGCATTGTGTAAATTGCAGGTACTTTGTCGTGTAGAAATATGTTGGGTTATGTAAATTGTCTGGGAGAACATCCAAAAAACAACAACCAAGCCTTGATGCCAAACTAGTATGGAAGCACATAAGAAACATAAATTTCATACCAGTGTATCCAAGTTGAACTGGAAGACTTCACCAACCAGGACCATTTTTTTAGTTATAGGGTGTTTTTCAGTGGTGCCTCCAGCAATAACAATGGAATTATTAACAATTGCCCAAGCAAATTCAATGTGAGAGTCAGCCTTTGGCATAGGAGATAAAGGTTTCCACTTCATCTCATCATCCAGCATGTAGACCTCATCATATACTATCTGAAACAACAAAAGACTCATAATGAGCCAAAACCATTAAATAAAAGCAGAGGGAAAGAGAGAAGGGATGTGAAGACAAATTTCTCCGAGTTACAACATAAACATGGAATGTTTTAGTGATAATATACCTAAAAGTTAATTCAAAAATATAAACATTAAGTCTCAAGGTTGGTTACACAAATAAAGGAGATTGAGCATAGCTGAAACAAACTTATAAAGCTTAATGATACAAGATAATCACCAAATCAATGATACATCATGTTTTTATTTTCCGTTTCATATTAAGTTCTATTTCATATAAAATTGAAAGACAAGTGATGTCAGGCTCTCTTATTTTCTTCTTATCAAACATGAGCAAACCAAGAAAACTTGAAAAAGTTTTAGGGGACTACTTAAAAGCTTGGATAGAGAATGTCAATGCAATCTACAGAAGAAGTCATATAGGATTTGGATATAAAGATCACTAGTCAATATACCTCATTCCTACGAGAGCATTTGAAAATAGGTGATCCTGGCTTGGCCATAAAATCACCTTCCTGACCACCGATAATGAGAAGTCGATCATTAACCACGACACAAGCCCTGCATAGACGCATAAATTAAAAACCTAAACAAGCTTCAGTTGTGAACTATTTCCTCGGTCATTTCACTGGATGGTTACAAATTGTGATCACTTGATTGACAGAAACACTATCAACAATAAAATGTTTTATTAGTGAAACTGTAATAGCCTATTGGGAATTCATTCCAAACCAAACAACATAACTAAATGCGGAAATAATAAGACTAAGATTGGCCAGAAACCGATGTGGTCCTCCATGAGGAATTGGTATCTCAGTCCTCCATTCCTTTTCCAATGCTTTCCCATCCTTTACAGCAAGACTCCAATGCTCTAATGCTGGAGTGTGCCGATTTTCCTTGCTACCACCCATCACATGGAGTCTACCTCTCCAAAGTTGAGTTGCTGGTGCATATCTGAGTGTTATTACATTAAAGTTCAGAACCATTTACCAAAGAGCAAAGGAAAAAATACAGAGCATGAACTAATTTTTGCTTCAAATATTTAAAGCCACCAGTACATTCCATCACTGACACATTGCATTTCAATTCAGAATAAGAACCACCAAGATAAGGCAGATGACTATGCAAAAAGCATAAGATAATCCATTTCTCAAAGAAAAATCAACAAACAGTCAAATTATGCTGTTGCAAGATCAGCCAATGTCTTGCACACAATTTAAAGTTCATTTCAAACTATTTTGACACGTGCACATACCTAGGAACTGGTAAAGGAGGTAAATCCTGCCATTTCCTTGTCTCGGTATCTAGCACGAAATTACGAGCTGTAGGCCCTCTGCATTGAGGACCATATTGTCCAGTGACAACATAAATGTATCTCCCATCTGTGACCATTCCCAAGTGTGAATGAGCCATTTCTTTAGGCATATCAAATCTCCCTCCCCAGGTATTACCAGTAAAATTGTAAATATCTACATGTGAATGCACCTGTTAATTCCAAGAGAAGTTCCACCTAGAAAATTAGCAAATACATACGCAAAGTCAAACCATAGTGAACAAGAATAGTAGAAGAGGTGGAAAAGGTTTCTCACAAAATCAATTGTTCCATATCCAGCAAAAACATATAGAAGATCCTTAATTTGTATTGCAGCCCCATCCAGCCGAGGCACGGGTGCATTAGCCATTTTCTCCCATTTCAGTTCCGGTGCAGGCAAATCAGCAAATGTAGCCGATAAGGATCGATCATGGACACCATCTACCTGCACACATAAACAAACAAACAAATAACTATTCTTAACCTTTCCTAGACATCCGGGATTTCACTATAAACACAAAGCAAACGGGCAATACATAAATGGATTATGCTACAAACCTAAATTGAACCAAAAAACTTGTAGCTTTATCAGCCCCCACCATAACAACAGTAATAAACAACAAAGCATTCAACTTTTTCCTACATTACTCCCATAACCATAAAAAAAGCTCCGAAACTGCAAAAACACTCGAATGGGCAGTGCTAAAATTGTAAGTAAAGCAAAAAAGATCGTACCTTTATTTTTTGGGGTTTAGTGTCAGCAAGATGCGGTTCTTGTTTTGGAATTATTACATTGGATTGAGGATATTTAGGAGGAACCCGGTTGGATATATAAGAGGAAGAAGCAAAATGTGGAGAAGATGCCCACAGATAATCACCAATCAGGCCAAACCCTAATAGAACCACACAAACTATGACCAGTTTTGTTGATTTTTGCTTCCCTGATGACCTTACCATCTCCCTCTGTATATTTATATGTGCATGCACATTTAGCTCTAGAGAGATAAAAAGCTTAACAGAGAAGGTGAAGTAGGAGTCTTGTGTCTCTGTACAAATCTGACCTGTGATCTTTCTCAAGAAAAAGGAGAGATATTGAGAGACAGAAGATGACAACCGGATGTCGGTTCAGTTTATATTAGTTTCTTTTTAGGCTTGGGCAAGAAAGGAGATCTATCTATTGGATTGTTTTCAATTAGGTCCTCTATAACTCTGACTTACTACGCTCGACAAATCAGCATCATGTTAATCTCTCCCCCCCATTAATGGGAAGTTAATTTACTCCATTAAATTCTTCTTAAGAGAGTTAATCCATTAAGATATTTTAAGGAGATGCCTCGTAATTAAGAGGTATGATTTGACATGTTCATATGTAAAGGTTACTCCTGGAATTATTATTGAATTATATAAAGGATATTAATTATTAGATTAACTATTTAATCACTGAGTTAACTCACTTTTATTTCTTAATAAGAAATCAGAAAAGATATTCGTTTTGATCAATTGCGTTTTCAACACGCGTGGCCGAATTAACTCTTTAGTTTTAGTTTTTCGAATGAACATGTTGAACCGGGTTTAAGGGCTATGAGAGGAGATATGGATTTTAAGAACACGGGACAAGGACCACCTGGGCCATCTTGCCCAAGCCTTTCATGATAACAAGAATAAAAAAAGATTACTATTCTACGTCTTTATGATCTAATTTCATTGCTAAGAACACAATTAATCGCATAGGATTTAATGCTCGGGATAACTTAAAGGAGAGTTGGATTATGCAAGTCTTATTTCTGATTTTACTAACAGGAAAAATTAAATCCTACTTACAGAGAAAAGAGGTTCGCACAGACTTAATAGATTGAGAGATGCGCAGCATTCTTACACGGTAGTTTAACTCCTGAACATAGATTTTTTATGGAAAAAGGATCCAAAGGATGTAAGAAGAGCAACGAGTACAATATTACAGACCATTGAAAGCTTAAGCATGCTCTCTTCAACACACAGAAGCTTGAGTCTTCCAGACTGATACTGTAGATATTAATCGCTCGAGGAAGAATCTTCAAGAAGCTCAATTGATATGATTAACAGCTTGCCATGTAAACAACAAAGTAATCTCTGCTTTGAGAAAATATACTAATATCTCACAACATTTTTCTTTCTATTTATCATAATCTCAATCCGCTGCCTCAAGCATGTAAAATTCTCTACAATATATCAAACCCAACCCCCATCACAACCTTCAAGACCTAGGTTAAAAAAAAATGAAAAAAAGATGGCAGAAAACACTTAAAACTATACACCTAGTGAAACCGAAAAGAAGAAAACACCACCACCAGTCTATCACAATCATCAATGCCACCTCCATATCACTTCCACCACCATCGATATTTAGATGGAAAAGAGAGAAGAAAAGGAATCCCAAAGTGAGTCTACAGCACAAGCTATTACACAGGTATGACATCATTCTTTGAAGTGTCTTCGCATCTCAAAACAATACCCTCGAGGCTAGCTGGAAAAATACATTTGGCCCATTGGCACCCAGTTGTAATCGGTTCGGGGGGAGGGACGATCATAAGCACGTTGTCATTCCTTTGAACAACTCCCATTACACTAACAGTGCTTCCTTCTTTGATGTACCTACACATAAAACATCTTCAGTTATTCCTGGTTACATGCAACTCATCGAAAGCAACTAATATAATAACAGGAAAGGTACAAGACATGAGGACCTGAAAGATACTGAACAGCTACCATCTCTAATCGAGGGTAAAACAAAAACTAGAATTCTTGGACTGCACACCCTATTATTTTTATAGAAAAACTGTTTGACAAGGGTACAAAGTAGCTTGTAAGTTATACTGGTCAGCTCCGTCCCCTCTTCTAACCAAACAAAAGATTGTTTAATTCCCATCCCCCTCCTTGCAAATCTAAATAAGCGAGAGCACAGTCTTCCTTTCCCTCTCGATCAGTAATTCTTCCCTCCCCTCCCCGAAAACTATTCCTGAATATGACTAGGTGTGTCCCAGAAAATCCTTATTACAAATGAGGAAAAACAAAAAACAGAGAGTTTGTACTGGCACATAAGCTTGCATAGACCAAGAGCTATGGTGAAAGTAAGAACATCAAAAAAAGAAATCATTTACCCTTCTTTCATTCGCATTATTCGATCATCACTTGAAAGATTCCTTTCTCCCAGCCATTTGACAAAATCTGGAGACAGCTCTTCAGCACCCGGGTTAGCATCAATGACAAGGGAATCGTCAACATAAGGAGTCACTCTCGCTCCATAGCCAGTTTTAACCAATGCTCTCAATCCAGATTGAAAATCAGAAATGTAGAAGTCAACTGCACGCCTCTGTGAAATAGAAAATTTAGAGAACTTCCAGTAAAAACTCAAAACCCAATAAAATAATCTATAATCAACGGGCACATCAATCAGTAGAAAGTGGCATGAATGGGCACCTTGAATCGATATGTCATTACAACCAATCCAAGAGCCAAATAAAAAGAAAGCAAAACAACTAAACATGGTAAGCAGAAAAGATGTTGTTGGCAACAATAACAAGGTCAGACATTCTCCAGAAAAATGAAAAATGCAGATTATTCATGGCCACCAGCCTGAAGCAGAGACAATTTGTAGCAATCACCATTTTTGTCTACATGCATGAGGTGAAATGTATAAGATATTTCCCAAGTTATACAAAATTTAAAATGAGAAAACAATCTATTTACAGTAAACACTAATGGATAACAAAAATTTCCATAAAACCTAAGAGATGTGCCAATTACTTACATGCACGATAGAGTCCATCAAAATTTATCTAATCAATATTTCAATCACTCACTTCTAATGATCTGAGACCCCAACTGAAACGACGATGAGTTGGGTTGGCTGCTTTTGAGTCCCATCCTCTGTACTCGTACAAACTCGTGGAGGTATATACACATCTAGGAACTCTTTGGAAAGATGACTCCAGGGGCACGTTACCACAGGTGACCACCTTTAAAAACACAATAGTCGTGTATATGAATTACTTTAGCATAAAAAATTGGTAATCAATAACTAAAACAACATAACCAGTGCCTCCAAACATATTGGAAGACATGCACTGTAAAGAAATTCCATCCCCGTCAATCAAAAATGTACTTGAGAAAAACAGTATATTAAGTATTAACCCTCATCTGCCCACTCCTCCCAGAACAATATCCTTCTGCCGAAACAGATTCATGTCACTAGTTATATTACATAGGTATGCAAGATCAAGCATTGTCACACATCCATCAGGTTATAAACCAATGCAGAGTTAACTGAGCAGTGAATGCTAAACTGCTTATGATTATGCAATGTGAGTGCGCACACTCAGACAGATCCCTGGAAGTTCACCTCTAAACACAAATAAAACAAAAAAATGGGGAGTTATGTTTCACTTCCAGTTGATACCCATTGCCACTTCTATATACATAATTTTGGTTCTGAAATTATTTTGAATGAAGATTAGCTTTCCTTTGCAAATCATATGCATTGAACTGAATACAAACTCTTCATTACATTTTGAAAACATCAGTGACAATTAATGACATGCAGAAATCTGCATTGCAACTTGTAAACAGGCATGATTTTTTTTTTTTTTTTGGGGGGGGGGGGGGGCCGTGGGAAAGGGGTGGCTT
>Ga0307511_10002978_pt1 | contig 17531 bp, 19 predicted proteins | sample 13_EM_MG_FD_200266 | JGI IMG/M metagenome (GOLD analysis project Ga0307511, IMG submission 200266) | Populus trichocarpa ectomycorrhiza microbial communities from riparian zone in the Pacific Northwest, United States - 13_EM | ecosystem: Host-associated > Plants > Roots > Unclassified | place... | reverse complement strand
CCAACAAAGGAGGGCGATTGAGCACTATAATACATACACATATTCTTAGTAGCGATACGGAGTCTTACATGATGGATCTAAGCTAACAGGAGTCGAAGCAGTGAATGGAGGGAGGATGACTGAATCGTATCCAGGAGAGTCAGGGCTATCTTGCATGACGGGTAAGCCTGAAGGCGAATTGAGCTCAAATGTACCACTTTGAGCTTGTTGCAAATGTATCTTACGGTCAGTGTCAAAGGGGACACGAATGCCCGGCGGGTATGCTGAAGAGAAACGTTCCTCATGGCTGGACGTGATGGAAAGGGTTGGTGTCTGGGGACTGGTGCTGGGCGAAACATAGTCGCTGGAGAGGTGCAAAATTTGAGGTTCTTGCTCTGAGGTGCGAGGGCCAGAGCCGGAGTGGCCCTTGATCATGCCCTGCGAGGCAAGGAAGGCCTTGATCTTCTCTCTGATATCAACCACAGTACGACTCTCCTTGAAAAGAGTGAGTGAGTAAAGAGGGTAGTAGAGTGGATAGGTACCCGCAGCCAGTCTGGACGCTTTGCCCCGAAGCCGAGGCACTGAAGACGGAGGCGGACGCAGGTCTGGCAGCTCCCCTCGGGGGTCATCTGTTCGTCGCATTTCTGCTGGGTGGGTGAGTGGATGGAGATAGGGACGGGGACGGGGGAGCGGCGAACCTTGCGACGGATCCTACAGGTGTAGCAACCCGACTTAGCGCGGACCGCGCCTTTGGCCTTGGGCGCTCCGGCTCTTTTTGCCTGGGGTGACTTTGGTGCCGGGGGCATGTGTGTGAGGGTGGTGGGTGGGGAGAGGGAACGAGGGTGTGGGTGCAGCCTGGGGGGATATACAGGGTAGAAGTACAGAGGCGATTGGCTTTAGATATGGCTGTGGGGGAGGAGGAGGAGAAGGAACGGAGGCGAGGGACGTGACTTTGCCATCCAAGGGGGTATAAAAGTAGCTCTTGCGACGAGAACGGCGACCCGACCACCAACGAGGGCCTTCCCACAACGGGCGAAAATACCAAGACAGCCCGGTGCTCGGGGTCCTGGGGGGGATGTTTGCACCCCGATTCTCTTCCTCGATTTGCTTCCGTTTTCGAACTGAGACGATCCAGGTCACGTGACGGGTCGCTGAGATCGGAGTGCGTCGGAGTGTGGGCGACCCCCTGGCACCCCCGGTCTTTCACTGTCACGCCGGGGGACCCCAGGTGCACTGTCATTAATCTGGAAATGGCTCCGTTGGTTGACTGATTCTCCGCGCCTGTCGCGCATTAGCGCACGCCACTGATCTCACGTCGCATCTCCTGAGATGCTGAGACAATGTTCCTCCTGCATCTTTCCAATTCCACAAACAGTATTCATTTACCACTTCGTGGGGACACGACGGTGCCCTCATACAGTAGAGTGTGATGTCAGTAAATGTCTGATCGTACAAACTACAATTTGAATACCGTTATCTCTTCACCTATCCTCTGGCCCTGCCATCCCCCCGCTGGCTCCACTGATGCTCAGGTTTCTGACCTTGTGTCTTAGTCCCCCTCCCTGCCCACCCTCCCCCCGGTCCCCTGTGCTCCCTGGCACAACACCCGCACCCGTTCTCCGTGCAATCAGCGCCCGAATCGCACTCAGCCACTTGATTTCCTCCTCCTCGCTCGGCGCACACAGAAGAAACGTCCGTTTCGTCGTCACAATCTTGAACGTATGGGGCCCCTCTTTCGAGGTCTGCTTATCGGCGCTCGACGACACCAGCACGGGTGATCCCGCTGGTGGCGGCACACCCGCTCCGTGTTTATGTGACCGGGTGTCAAATTCAAGTGCATCCAAGATCTCCGATACAGAGAACTGGCGATGTGGCTTCGTGTCCTGATAAATAAAATAAAATAAAACATCAGAACCCAATCATGACTGCGCTCGTTTCCCTCCCTCCCCCCCCCCAAGGTTTTTAATAAGCAAACGGGAATGGTAAAAGCCAAGGCGTTTGATCGGAGGTACACCACTTGGCCGTGCCACACCATCATCGTGATCAATAAGAAGAGCTTGCAGGACTTACCATGTGACTTCCAGAATAGACCAGCTTGTCACTGGACAGTGTGAACCATCGTTTGCGCCAATTATGTCGCTTCGATCCGCACTTCATCAAGTAGCCGGATAAGACGACCTTCGACCCCCCGTCCTTGGGTACCTGGCTGCGACCGGGCGAGGACGAGGCGTTGCCCGTCATCGTCGTCGCGTTGTATCTTTGGGGCGAGGAAGACAACACCCGCTGAGTATGCAGCGAACCGTCGTCCGAGTCTGACGACGTGACATTATAGACATGCATCGCACGCGGGGGAGACGGTGTGAGCATGACCTGGCGATCAGACAATGTCGGTGCGCGGGGTATGGAAATCGGCGCAGTGGCGAGCGATGCCTCAGTCGAGCTCATCACGAGCGCATCCCGTGCGTCCTGGATGGCCTTGACCCACCCCTGCACCTCTTCGGGACTTTGCGCCTGGAGATAATACGTCCTCACGGCGGAGACAATGCCGAACGTGTACGTGTGCTTCTTGAGCACGACAGGCGTGCATGAATGCACGTCCGAGAGATCGAGCAGACGAAGGGGCTTGTACTCTGCCGACGTCTTGTAATAGGCGAGATGCGCAGATCGGAGGACAAACCACCGTTTCTTCCAGGTCTATCACGGGTCACTCTCGACACCGGCCGCCTAGGATCAAAACGAAGACGAACCTTGCGTCTTTCGCCCTTCTTCCATAGATAGCCTGACTTGATGTCGCTCTCCTCCATCGAGGCCACCACATTCTCGGGCCTATCCGCAGATGGCCACCCTTCCTCGTCTTCGTCGTCCTCTTCGGACTCCTCTCCGCCGCTCCCGGATCGACGTTCTGCGATCGCGGAGAGAGGGGGCTGAAGCGTGCAGGTACCAGACAGGAACGCTGCACTGGAAGCCAGGGAGTGTGATGTGGATTGTGACACCAGATCTGGGGGCAAAGCGGAATCGGAATCTGACTCTGTTCCAGATACGTGTGCCTGTGAGAACAAGGGTGTGGTGGGTGGCGGAGTGGCCTGTTGCTGGGCGCGCGTGGATGGGTCAGTGTATTTCGAACGGTGGGCAGGAAGACGCACCTTCTTGGGCCTGGCAGCAGAGTGCACAGAGAGCTTTCTCTGGACCTCCTGTGGGGAAGGCGGAGGCGCTGCCGACGGAGACATACGACTCAGGATCGACGAAAAGTGGAAAAATAGGGTTTTGCTGGAGAAACGTGGTGAAGGCGTCGAAGACTCGAGAGTGCTGGCTTGGCTGGCAAGGCACTGGTCACGCGATGCCTGTTATGGTAATCTATGTCACCCCCTTGGTCTTGTCACACACAGGCAAGTTGGTGGCAGGGGAAAAGGTCGTTGTTCCATTTCAATGCAGGGTCCATCAACCCCGTTGTCACCGTACGTACGCGAATGAATTCCTGTGTATGTACTTGGCTCCTGCTCCACCGGACGACCACTAGGTTAATCTCGGATGCGAGGCACCTGCTGGGAAGCCCTCCTCCTGTACGACAATTTCCGTGTTGTGGAATGCGTTGTGCACAAGTTTGCGAATGTCGAGCATCGCGGATCTGTAGATAAGATAACAAAGGGGATTAGATCCGAGACCGACGCGACAGCGTTTCACATTCATCTCAGTTTGCTGGACACAAAACATCGAGCCTTGATTCTTGTCTTCGAACACCCACCATGCCTCTATCGCTGCAAGAGAAATTCGACACAGCCGTCGCTTTCGTCCAGGGCTTGCCCAAGGACGGGCCAATCCAACCGAGCATAGATGACAAGCTTAAGGTGAGGACGCCCATTAGCCCGGCGATTTCCACTGATCCCTTGATCATGATGCCAGTTTTACAAGTACTACAAGCAAGGTGAGGTCCCCTAACCGTTCACCGATGTTGATAGGATCCGCTGATGCGGCCTCCAAAGCGACTGTTGGGGACGTCAACACTGCTCGCCCTGGCCTACTCGACTTCGCTGGGAAGGCGAAATGGTCCGTTCTGCTCCGACGTTGACAGTTTTAATTACTGACGCACAACATATATTAGGGATGCGTGGGAGGGCGTTAAGGGGGAATCCAAGGAAGATGCCCAGACGAAATATGTCCAGGCCCTCATCGAGGTCAGATGGTGATCCGGGTTCTGACATTGTGCACTGGCTAACGACATCACAGATCCTGGAGAAGGTCGAAAACAAGGACGACCCCACCAAGGAGATACTTGCGCAGTTGAAGAAGTAGATGAAACTCGAACGGTCCGATCTGTCATGTATAATATGATATGTAGCCACAATGGCCGTCTCTGCTAGGGGGAATGTGGACTCATCAAAGGCTTGAGTCGGCGTGTCGCACCCACGTCGCCAGGACTGGACCCACAGCAATGCACTAAGCCATAGCGAGCTGTGGCTATACGTTGCCCTACACGAGGCTGAGAGCGCCCACTTCCTAATCGAAGAAAGGGCAACCACTAGGGGTTGACCAGGGTGGACGCGGCGTCTGTACCAGTCTGTCGGCGCTTCAGAGCCATAATGTTGCTGGCAAGAGGGGAACGAAGAGGTGGCAGAGGTCCTCCCGCCATGGGTCCTTATAGGTCCATCTCCGGCCGCCGTGGCCTCAGCAACGATTATGGCTGGCTTACCGTCGCAAGACCGACACCGGCTACGACAGAGGCCTTCAATGGGAACGCAGTCGCAGCATCGTGATATACAGGATCTCATCACTATTAGTTCGCTTCCACTACTGTTCCGGAACAATCGCACATTCCAAGACGGAAGGCGAAGAGGCAGGTTGTTTGGCGTTGTTAAGCGTCTCATGTCCTGGCCGAAATATCTTATCCGGTATACGGTTTCGTTCTCGTTACCACCTACTCAATCTGGGCGATTCAGCGTCAAGTAGCACCCCTCATTGCGGCAGTGCCCGATGCAACAAGGTTAAGATGCTGACACGGTCCCCATACACACTTAACCTTGCGGCAGAGCATTGTCCCCGAGCAAGGGGTGCTGACAGGGGCACCTGCGAAAAGGATATATTGCGCGGCAGGTCCTAAGCTGTCCTATGTAAGACTCTAGTAAGCCTACAGATCCAAACTTTGTGCTCGATCGAAATAATGGCGGGTTTGTTCGGAGCTCCCCCTCGTTTCGAGCACCGCGAGTGTTGCCTCCGCGGCTCCCGTGAACATACCTCACTGACAAACCCTGAAGCTTGAGAGCAGAATAAACCGAGGAGTCGCCGAACCGAACAATCAACATCATATTGGCCCAATTATATGTATTGTTTTACGGTACGCATCGCTGTCCAACTGCGCATTAAATATTTAATATCCAGTCCCAGTCCCCCGATACTAAATGATGAGATTAGGCATTTCAGCATACATATGCGTCCACACCAATCAAAAACGTTCTGATGCCATTGATAGCGCCGGAAGGACCTCATCCAAGTTCCACACAGCTCACTTCTCAAATTCACTATCGCGGTCCCCCTAAATCTCGTCATTCATGACAGGGTTGGCTGCAGTGCGCTTGTCAATTCAACTTGTCTGGCCAACATCCTGCCAAGGTCTGCCAATTTGTGTACGTATAGCGATCATTCATAATCACGACTCGTTTTCATATCAGCGACGTCCCTGGCTGTTGGACCACACAAATGGGCATTACGCTGTGCGAACGGCAGGCCACTTGTCTTCCCAATGGGTAAGTACGTCCAACCCTCAGCATTTCTCACAGACCGCAGCCACCCATCATGTAAGTATGTAAGTGTCGCTTTTGTAATAATGAATGCCCAGCTGCCACCAATCAATAATGAGCCGTTTTCGACACGCATTGCGGCACAGTTTCACCGTTGCTTATCTTGACTCGTTCCAGATATCGGACCTTGAGCGCTCTTTTCGCCCCACTCAACAGCTACCAGTCACGCTACTTATCCGGTGCCCTTCTATCCTTCCAGGGATGCGTCGGAAACTGTCTGCTGACGAATTCAACGCATCGGAACATCCTGCAAACGTGCTTTTTCAATAGACAATCCTCTTTCAGTGATACCTGCTGTGTCCACGAGTTTTCCACAGCTTGGTTACTAGAACCCGTCGCCACACGATTATCCCGGTATTCGTCTCTCACAAAACGTAATGCATCTCGGACCTAAGTTCTCTTTTCTCCGTTTTGCATGATGGCCGCTCTGATGGGGGCTCCTGTGGACACATCACCTTCGCAGTACGACGCAATCATGTCCTGTTTAGCAGTCAAAATCCGTGCGTGCGACTTTTCTGATATCTGGCCACTCGCAATATAGTCCAAGAAGCCTTGGCCACTTCTCATTTTTCCGCCTGCCTGCCTCAGTCTAGCTCGGAATCACCTTCTTCCCTGTCATGCCCAAATACTCTCGCCTTGCGATTCTGCCTAGTACTTCTCTTATTCACCGATAAGAAGATTTCATGGCCGTTGCCATTGTTTGGTCAGAGGCGACCTGCTTATACGATTTGCCGAACCGAGGGTCCCCTAACATTGATGATACGACGTCGATCACCTGGCGCTTTGTACCAGTGCCGCTATGTCGTGCATACTAGTACGTACACCTTCCCAACGAAGGCCCAACGTCAATACCCGCCCAGCGTCTACGGACCCCAATTCTGGACTGGGTCCGACCAAGAAGCATTACGGTTGGCGTCGTACATGATTCTCCCGACCCGAGACTTTGCCCTTCTCTATCATAATGTTGCGTATGTACCAATAATATCGCAGCGGCGACTCCTTCGAGTTCACGGTCATATCCAGTGGCGACTGCCGTCATCCCGTTCGTGTGGACCACGACTTTCCTTATATCGACCAAAGTGGGACCAGTCTTCTCGAAATTCTTGCGTGGGGCCAGAACATTTTTCTTGCTACTCTGGCACAAAGTGCCGGAAACGATTAATTATCTCTAGTACCTCGCGGCAACACTGCGGCGATGGTGGTCATCCCGGTGACCAAGGAAATGAGGGACGATAATGGTAATGGTACGCTACTACGAATGTGCAAACATTGGGGTCATAGGATGTGGCGATCGAAGTGCTAGCGTTGATGGGTGTGGCTCCTCAGTGTTGGTCAGATCATTTGGTTCGTCGCCGTAGTTCGGAGGATCATGACATCGGGATAATCATTGATGAATACGCCCCTTACGCTCCTCAGTTCCGGCGCCGGGCACTTAACCTATTCCCACAATTTGCAAAACGGGTTCAAAGGGAATATTCGAATTGGGCCTGGTTTATTGTATATCTCGCGTCGGGCATCCACTGGGATGTTGATAGTACGTCTTGTGTTGTATTACAGTCTTACGCCCAAGGTTAATAGCCACGTTTCTATCGCGTGAGTGCCCTTGCTTGACATTGGGAAATATACAGGCCTTTCTTTCTATACAGAACGCTTACTAGTATGCTCTAGTTGCCGATTGCTCAGCCTCGGTCTAGGTGATCATCGATCAATGCAGTGAGGTCACGAACCCTTGCCGTTCATCATGTTTTCCAGATGCCTCCTGTAGGTCATGACGAGGAAGACCATGGCTTGGCATCGGTCCGGGAGTTACGAACGGGCTTCAAAGATGAAAGACAAAAAGAAGAACGCAAACAGACTTAGGTTCGTGCAAATATATACCCTTTCTGATGGTTTTCTGGGACTGGTATTATTTCTAACCGCCCGCATAAAGTTACTGTTTTGTCAGCTCGATCGCGGCGCCAACGAAGTAGAGCTCGCGGCGACTTGCTGAGCAGCCACTGGATTCGTAAAGCGTCAAAATAGTCCGATGTTGTCGAATGATCGACGTGATCAGTTCTTAGCTCCTGCACGGCCACCGCAAGGTATCAGACATATTCGTCGATCTGGACAGCTGCCACCCCGGGGAGACCATTATCGAAAATCCCTTGACTGGATGGGTGGTCTTCATGCGATGATGTCGCCAATCAGCATCTAGGTCATGGGGTTGGCAATCCTCCATCAGAACATCAAAGACATCAGTTTGGAATATTGCTTTATTCTGTTCCGTTCTTCTTGACCATGCGTACTATTGTTGATAACAAAAAATAATAATTCCTCAGAATAGAATGTACTGAAACACCAACTAGTTGACGATATCACTGAACAAAACTGGCAGCCAAGGGAGTCTGACATGGAGTATACGCATGGATGCGTGTGAATCATTTTTGAATCATGAGGTTACACAGTTGGGCAATAAGAAAGGCGGGCTCAACAAAACGACAGTGCAACATCCAACAATACAGGCCGGAAGACGTAGGGTACAGGGTACATAAATAAACAATACCTGGATGACCAGAAGAACGTAGTGATGCCATGGAAACAAGCAAAGTAGGGTGGCCCATTTTTTTTCTTCATGGGACAGGTTCAGAGGACAAGTCTGGGTTGGCAATGTAGAGCGAAGCATGCGGGGCAAGTCCGTACTTGATCGTTGGTCGACTTCGCGACGGCATTTCTTCTCGCTTACAGGTATTCTTCCGCGGAGAAGAGAGTTGCGACTCCAAGTCTTGTGACAACCTTCTTTCATATGCGCGAACTTTGTGCGCCACTGCCGAGCCTTCATTCCCTGTCGGCGAAGCCGGGGGAGGTGAGGGGGAGTGCTCCCGGGTCTTAGTGGCAGAGGCGGTCGTCATTGCTAACGGTGACCGTGACCTCGTATTTATCGCCGTCGTCGCCGTCTTCGGCGAACCCGCCGAGACCAACGTCTGCGAAGGAAAGGACGGCAGCGAGTGCTCGACTGAAGAGCCGACAGTCAGGATGGACTCGTCCGCTGTCGCAGTGCTCAGACGATTGACCGCCAACAAGCCTCCTTTCTTTTCCGCTCGTCTTACACCGCCGCCCGTAGTACTTGCCGCTTCGACAGTGCTTGAGGCAACGGTGTTTCGCGACAGAGATACCTCTGAAGGGATGCGCTGCACGACGTCGTAACTTCCGCCGAGCCGCTCCGCAGACTCGGTATCAGCGGTGCGCATACTGTACGCAGACGAGATCGAGCGGGCATGTTTCCTGGCTGGTGGTATATTACCATCACTCTTGAACGTGGATTCAGTGGAGGATAACTTAGGGATCGAGTTCTCTTCTATGGCTGCTAGGGGTGGTGCGGGGGCGGGGTCTCTGAAATCAAGAAGCTTGTTGCTGATGGAGGAGACAGCACCTCGCCTATCAAGGAGGGATGTTTTGGCGAAACGGGCCCACCAGCTGTCGGAACGGCGGATAGGCTGCAAAGGTGGTGAATATGGGGTTGAAAGCGACAAGCGGCGAGAAAGGACTTCCGGTGGTGGATACGGTGTACAAGCTGTCGGGCTAGTGGGTGTCTTTGGTTCGAATAGAGATAGGGTGGACTGGGAAATATCAAGTGATAGGTGCGGGGGACTAGTGGGGTTGGAGGATGAGGTGTGGCTGAACTCCTTGAGAGGACTGAGCGCGCGAAGCGGGAAGGTGATCGGCGCGGTGATCTTCAACGGTGGAATTAAATCATAGTCATCCACTGGTATGTCGCGTGGGATATGACGATCGTATTCGTCGTCCCGCTCGAGTGTACCACGGCGGAGATTAAGCCCAAGATACTCGTCCTCCGGGTGTGGATCTGCAAATGGGTCTGTATATGCCCATGCACTACCACCTGGCTTTGATAATCTCCCCTGTGACGGATGCCTCACGCTGGCCATCAACTCTTGCCGGTCGACCTCTCCAATACGGTTCAGCCGCTCTTCTCGGTCGCCGACCGTGCCAGAAGCACTCGGTTCGCGAGACACCGCATTGCGAACCATGGCACCCATGGAACGAAATGACCATGCGCTGGTCGCATCGCTGCCTTCTCTGCGTGATGCTCCGAGTCGACCACCCCAGGTAAAGGAGCGTGTGTCTTCATCGGCGAACATATCCCTGCGTGGCCGGTGGTGGGCCCTACGAGAAGAGCGGATGCCAAGATAGGCAAGCACGCCAGCCAACGAAACTACCCCTAACCAGTTCACCCCACTTCGGGCTGTGTAGTGGCTTCCTGCGACGGGAACGGCTCCACTGTCTGGCCCACCATCTCCTGACTTGTCCTCAAGGTCTCCGCCAAGTAGAACAAATTTGCCTGGAACATTTCGATCATGCGCGTGTTTCACATAGTAAACGACCATAGTTCCTGCGACAATGCCCAGAAACCCAAAGGTTGTCCCAAGTGCGATGGCGAGCGTTCTGGAATTACTGGTATCGGGACTCGATTCTGAGGGGTCTGAAGGGGAGTCTATTCCCGAGGGTGCGCTTCCAGGCATAGTGCCGGTGTTGCCGGGGTCTGATTTCGAGCCAGGGTCGCCCATTTGTGTAGGACCTGCAAGAATCGTGCTTGAAGAGGGGGACGGAGCTGTATACGAAGACACCATCTCCAAAGTGGATGGGTCAAATATAAACATAGAAGCCGGAGCAGGGGCTGAAGCACCATACCCTGCCAGAAAAGTCAATCTGAATACCCCAGTGTTCGGTAACGGCGTACCAAAACAAAACAAGACTAGGCCCCCTGCTTGGATTGCGGCGTGGTTCTTCCTCTTTCCAACTTGTGAAAGAGCCTCAATGCTCTGCCATGTCATAGGGGTCGTACTTGTGTCCAAGATCCAGCCATCGCTGTAGGTTTCCTCCAGGTCGGCATTTCCACCTCCGTGAATAAGGATGTTTCCGTTTGGAAGGACAGTAGAGGCAAAGTCTCGACGAGGACCTGGCAATGAGCCACCAGACACAGGTAAGAGTTCCCACTCGGGGTCATTCTTGGTGGTATTGAGAGCCCAGATTGAAGATAGAGGGGCAAGTCCCCCGCATGAGGCGCAATATCCGCCAAGTACCACGAGCATCTCGTCGGACAGGGCGAGTGAAGCGTGGCCAAATATATCGGGTGGGGAATAGTGTCCTGACGACATGTGAATAAATTCCATGCTGGAAGGATAGAATATGAAGTGCTCAGAAAAGGCACTCCCAGATCCATCTGCCTTTTCACCACCGATGATCCATACTTTTCCATCACCTGATGATGCGGCATGGCGCATTCTCCGCATAGGTTCGCCTCCCCAGTTCTGAGTTTCGATAATAAAGGTAGGATCCATGTGGTTCGACACCGAAAGTAACATAGCAGAGTCATCTAGTGTTGTTAAGACTGTTTGAGAATTGAGTCCGGGCTGACCACCAAAGAGTAGTGTGTGAGATGCATTGAATGCAGTGAGTGTATGCCACGCTAATGCAGGAGAGAAGGTCGCGTGAAGGAGTTGCCACGGGGGCGCTGAAGCGTCGAACGAGGTTGAAAGGTTGAGTAGCAAGACATCGGGTGTAGTAGGCGCAGATGCATACGAGTAGGAGTTGTAAGGATCGGATAGCCCTCCGTGTACATACAGCAGATTGTCCAGAAGTACAGTAGCCTGACCCCACCTGTTCACCAAGACGTGTGATTTAGACTCGACGTGACGCTTTTCAAAGCACATACCTTGGTATTGGGGAGTACTGAGCAAAGACGAGGGGTATGAACCAAAACCAAGACAACCTTGGAGACCAATGCACGCAGAAAGAAGGTGGTAACAGTTCTGTGCGAACTTGAGTCATAAGTTAGATGAATAAAGTGGTGTCGGTGGTCGTGAAAGTCATCAACTGCGTGCATGACGGCAGGGATAGGGTGACTTTGTCGGACTTCCCAATCTGGAAATTCTCAACAGCTGCGCCACAGTCGACGGATGAGTCTCGGGAGATGACATCAGTGTCAGTCTCGACGACAACTGTCGGGGTACTCTTTCCCCCTATATCCATCATAGCTGATAGCCAACAGCCTACAATAGAGGAACCGATGCGGTATTGTCATTGGCAATTCTCAGTCTTCCAAAGCCAATATAAATACATATAGATTGGGTGTATGTTTTATTTCTCTACCCTCAGCATCGCTCGCGACGTTGTCCTTGAAATCTAAGGCCAGTGTTGTCGTGGGGTTGAAGTGTGACACTACGCAAAATTCATGATAGTGAGTCGTACTACTCAATAATTCCTTCTGCTTATATTATTCCCAGATCGCTTTGGGTGGAAGATTTGCGTTTACACAAGTGCAGTCTCAGCTAGATCTGCAATGTTTGCGACGTGTGAGCGATCCGCGTGAATATCTGCACTGCCGTCAATACCTTTCAATTGCAAGGACGTAGTAGTCAAAAGGCTTGAATCAGGCTAACACACGTTGGTTCGGTGGCACCTCGACATGTCGAATACTGCCTACTTAACCGATGAGCGAGGCTGCCGCCCAATTGCACACTGAGTGCATTTAGTTCCGATTTGTTGACCTGAAGTTTGGAATGGCCAGCCGAGGATCAAATGTCCGACAGTCGAGCAGCCAGCAACGTAGTGTTTGTCTTTCAATCACCGATCTCAGAACTCGGAGCAATGCCCATCAGTCACTCCTCCATACCCACTCACGACTCTCTTTAGTTTGTTATCTGTCCTTCGCATGATATAGTGTTTCGTGTCAGCCTTTACGCCAGTAATCGTTCCCTTTACCAGTGCCTTACTGCGGCCGCCTAGCTGTGCATGCGCTTGGCTCAATCCACCCTTCTAGACGTCGCACAGTCGAGTTCCCGCGGAACGATGATAAGGCCTTGAGGCTGGATCGAGGCAGCGTCTCCCTCTTTACGTTTCCACAACTAGTACGCCATCCGCGTGCTGAACTTCCTGACAAAGCTTCTTGTGTGGGTAAAACATATGATACTAAACTTACTGCTGAGCAGTTTAGTTCGTTTCAGAATCTAGATACTTGCGCTCTACTACACAATATGGAGTGGCATGCAGTTCGATCGCAACTAACTTCGAGTCCACTGGGAGAAAGGGCGTTGATCCTGTGCAGCAGCTTGGCGATTCCTTCACAAGCTCGCTGACATGGAATCCAGGATGTTCAAGACAGTGAGGGATGCGAGCACCGACGTACATAGCTCGAGAACACTGCCGCCGTGGAGCACATGTAATGTCATCTCGTTGTAGGTGCTTGTTGTGGACAGCACGGCATCCTTATCATTCACGACAGGCGAGGACCAGTATACCATCTTGTACGACGGTGGGCGCCCTTTCTCCCTGTTGCGATTTTGAGTGCTAAGTCACGAGCAGTCCGAACTATGCAGCGCATGGATCTTTCTCTCGCATCCTTCCGAAGTTGCACGAACACCTCATAATGGGATCGCCATAAGCGTATTAGTTCGCATTCTAAGGATAAATGAAATAACAGCTACAAGGGATAGGTGTGTTGTATCTTTAAATGGTGCCAATAAATTATGTGTATGTGAACAATCACATGCCCCCCTCCTCCAATGATACTAACAATATAAAACTTAGCTAATGACTCGAAACTCACAAGGGGTTATGGGTTACAGTAGCTCGAGTGTCCAAGAGTCCAAGAGTCCGATTAAGGCAACGCTGCCCTGCAGCTTCCGTGATAAATTATCGAAATTAGTAAGGTTTTTCCGATCAACTCTTGGCCGTAAGGGGATCTGGAGACGATGGCGACTTTGGTTATTTCTGAACGGGTGTGTTCGCCACCTTATGCCTGAAGTTCATCCGAATTGACAATCGATGACAGCCTCTTTGCCGTTAAAGACTCAGACATCGCTAAATTAGAAAAGTGCTCTTAATAGATGTCGTGCATGATCAGCTCCTCCACTTACGTTCTGCGGATCGTGACTTTTCCTGCACAACTTCATGCGCGCGGTTCTTCCATATCTCCCCTTCTGGCGCTCTTCTCTCGATGCCGACAACAGCTGTTTGTGCAAGCATTAGTACTGACATTTGTTGCATCCAATTGCCACTTACTTTCAGTAGATCGAGCCTCCCTTTGAGCTTCTTGGTGGACATAATCCCTCCAGATTTCTCCAGAAGGTGCGGGGGATCTTCGTTGCATCCCAACCTCCACTGATGCTGGAGCAATAGGGATAGCTGTCACGGACAATATGGGGATAGACAGAATGATGCATGTAGAAAAGGTTGTGAAGCGCATGATGGTGAGAGTATATAGTTCGAATGTTCGGAGAAAATTAATAATTGTCGAGGGGTGAGGCAGACGCGTTTCGATGCCTACTTGACGCCTCGAGTTCGCTTTTATATCTCATCTCATATCAGTCATAGTTTTGCGGCGAGAGAGGCGATATCCGTCACGACAAGAGAATCGGATTTGTAATACGCGGCTTACAGCTTCCTCCTTCACCCTTGGGCCATCGAGCACGGTTACTGACAATATCACTGAAGCGGTGATCCAAGGCCTATGACTGCCGCCCTGAAGACAACCGTGGTAGAAACGTAACGAGATGAAACTGGACGAACTCTGCCTTAGCATCGCCCGACAAGATGAGTTGGTTGGCAATCAGGCAACTCTCGGACGAGTCACTCTTGGTGTAATAGCGATTCTATTCTTGTCCCATGGGTACTTTGTTAATTCACCCTGACATGCCCTTTTTCGCCAGAAATTAGAAATGCTGTGCCAAAGAAGGCAAAGGTGGATACACGTAGGTCACCTTGATGACTTCCGCGATATCCCCACTAGCTGCACAGCTTCAGCCATCTCAAGCCATCTCAGCCCTTCAGCTAGGAACCGAACAGGAAATTACTGCCCGTCGCGGCCCCTGGTCCTTGAAGGCGCAGGCACTTGTTGGTGGGACCTTCCTTTGCTACCGCATCTAGGAGACAATGTCCCTCCGAGACACCCGAATTGTTTTCGGAATCAATGTGGCGACGGGCCGTGCCATGCTTGGAATGATTCGCATGTTGAAACAAACAAACCAACGGCACACGACGAACCGGCGACAGTAGCCGGCCATCTATGTACGCCCCAAAGCAACAGGTACGGACGATAGGAGGCCACTGCAACGTGGGAAGCTCCCGGATATCGTTCACTTGAGTCGGCTATTACGGGGTGAATTAAGGCAAGACGGCTGAAAAGTAGAAACCAAGATGAGCCAATGCTTCCAAGCTGTTATGATTTCAGACCACCGTGAAATTATGATCAGGATGTCGTCTTCCAATTTTGGTACTGGGTGTTATCGACTTCAGCTGGGAGACGTGCAAAAGATATGCAACTTGCAAGTATGACATAGATATGGACATGCCTTGTAGTAGCACACCAACTAAGTATTAGGCTCATTAACTCGTCGGCTAGCATCTTATCGCATAATACAGTACGTTACAACTGACATACATGGCAAGTGTAGTGATGTTCGCATTCTAAGTCCCATTGCTACAAAGTTGAATGCGGTCATCGAGTCTATTGTGTAACCGAGGCATTCTCCGTACGGAGGAGTTCAGCGACGCATAAGTTCGATGGGTCTAATGGTGCATGCCGTACAGATGGGAAACCGGCAGTGGCAGTGTAGTCGGCTGAAACAGGTTAGTAATCATTTTGCCTGCGGCATGACCCCTATTAGCAGCCCCTAGTACTTTCTTGTCACACTCTGCAGCAAGACTTCAACCGTCCCCTCGATGACGGCGTCGGCGTGCGCCAGTCCACCACCATACTGTCGTCCGTTTGCGACGACACCGACAATGAGGGCGACAGTGTCGTGATCGGAGGAAGCGCCATGTGCCCGGCCATGCGAGGATGGGGAGGCAGCTGGCCTGTCACTGCCGGTGTGCTCGGATACGTTGAGTGGGCCATCTCCGCATGCTGACCTTGGGCGAGGTGCACATGGGCAGCAGGGACAGTCATGAGGGAGGAGGCGAGTATCCTCCAGACGATGAACCACGCTTCAAACTGTCAACACGCGAATGCTTGCTGTCCATCTCCAATGTGTTGACTGCCGCTCGACAACATTGACGAGTGTGCATTGTTGTGGCCAGATGTCGACGGCTCCACAGAATGGTATTGCTGCATACGAAACTGAGCCGCCCAAGCATATCTATCGATGGAGAACAACCTCCCTGGACAGCAGGGACAGATAGTGATGACGACGACCTCCTGACCATAATACCACTGTCACGACCACCCCACCTATCTCAACTCGACAATGGCAGCCATCACCATCACCTCATGTCATCACTGTGTACGACGAGCGGGTCAGAAGTCGACGACAGTGATTTTTTTTTTTCCCATTTTTCCACTAATTCCTTTTAATTACAATCAATGAGATGGCTATTACCACTCAACCACGATTGACGGTGACGATAGCCAATGACCACGACCACGGTTTCCCCAGCCCGTGCACCGATGGCACACCACCACTGCCATTAGCATCAATGCGACCACCTCCACCTCCCTAATCGGCTTCTTTGACTACGTCAACCACGACAAATTAGCGACCATAATGTGCAGAAAAAGGATCCCACTTCCCATGGTCAAGTGGGTTACCTTGTTCCTGTCCAACAGCATCAGGAAATCCACACATTACTATTTTCGTACTATTTGTACTAAAAGTCAAAAAAAGCCAGAATAGTGATTTTAGTAGGTTCGTCTACTATCTGTACTATTCTTTGTACTATTTCTTGACTATTTATACTATTTTTCTGACTTTTTCTGACTTTTTCTACTATCTGACTTGTTGTTATCCGCAATTTTCTTTGCACTTATTTTCACTATTCGGAACCTTTTGTTCAGCTCACAGATAGGGAATAAAATTCAATGCATTTGGGATAAAGTCCAGCACGAAACAATTAAACGATTGTAACCCTACAATGACCCAAAATGAAGGTGACTCAATTAGTAGGATAGCACAAAAAAGGACACAATTAGTTGAAGGATTGTATTTGCGAATGAGCGACTCAAAAAAAAAAAGGGGGGGGGAGAAGAATGTATGCAAATATACCAGAGACGCGATGATGTCGAGTGCAGGCAGTTAATCATGATCAGAGCACATCCAAATGGTGGGATCCTATTAACTACTTGTCAGCAGTGTGCATAAACAACAATATAACTTACAGAGAGCGGCAATTAGATCATCAACATTGTCCTCCTTGTATTGAAAGCTCCCTTCCTCCGACATGGCATCCATACTGTACGGAATGAGGGCAGTTGCTCCTGCAACAATGTCACAGAGTGCGGCATTATCACGTTTATCGATTGCTACAATGTATAACCTGGTGCGAGGGCCACAATTTTGCTCGGAAAACATTGAAACAGCTCCCGATTCCTTCCCAGTCACCTTGTTCACTTTGAGTGGGATCTTGACAGCCACCTTTCCGAAGGATGTGCGCTTAACATCAATTTGCAGTTCGCCAGATTTGAATAGGGAAAGAGTACAGTGCAGCTAAAGAAAATAAGTTAGCTGACCGTCCCAGGCTAAAATGTAATACATACTGCTGCACAGGTAAGGGCTAGCACACCTTTGACACCAAATTTTTTCAGATCCCTGATCTTCAGTCCTGGGACATCAGGTGAGTCAGCACAGGGGCACAGATGTGCGTGGCCAAGGTGGTATAATACGAAATATGACTGAAAAATGTTCTCTGGTTTGTGAGGATTTTGATCCGAATATAAAAATGTGAAGTCTTCCAACAGCTTGGAACAGAGCTCCTGAACCTGGGCAAGAG
>Ga0307511_10002977_pt1 | contig 17532 bp, 19 predicted proteins | sample 13_EM_MG_FD_200266 | JGI IMG/M metagenome (GOLD analysis project Ga0307511, IMG submission 200266) | Populus trichocarpa ectomycorrhiza microbial communities from riparian zone in the Pacific Northwest, United States - 13_EM | ecosystem: Host-associated > Plants > Roots > Unclassified | place... | reverse complement strand
AGAGAGCATTATTAAGGAATGCGAGGATAGCCTGCGGCGTCTGCGTACCGATTACATCGATCTCTATCAGATCCACTGGCCTGACAGGACCACTCCGGTGGAGGAGACGATGGAGGCGGTGGCCGGTTTACTGAAACAAGGCAAGGTGCGGGCGGCCGGCGTGTGTAATTATGATACAGAATTAATGAAAAAGGCGGAGAAGTCAATCCTGCTGGCTTCGGACCAGGTGCCGTTCAATATGGTGAATCGGGGGATCGAGAAGGAGCTGACCCCCTATTGCATTGCCAATAAAAAGGCCATTTTGGCGTACAGCCCTTTGCAGAGAGGGTTGTTGACGGGTAAGATCCGGCCGGGGCATTCATTCGGGGAAGGGGATACCCGGGCGGGGAATAGGTTCTTTAAAGACGAAAACATTGATCGGATCAATGCTTTTCTGGACAAATTGCGTCCGCTGGCTGCCGGCAGGAATGCCAGCCTTTCCCAGCTCGTCATTCGCTGGACCCTTGAGCGGCCTGGCATTACTATTGCGCTGGTAGGGGCGCGGGACGCGCAGCAGGCTATTCAGAATGCGGAGGCGATCCGGGTGAAGTTGTCGGCGGAGGAGATGGGCTTTATTAACGGAGAACTGGAGAAGCTGGTATTAGTGGAGTAGGGAGCTCGGGTATTTTGAATGGAGGGCTGGGAGGTAGGAATACGGGCATGGGAATTGGCAGTCAATGGAGTATGATTTGTGCGGTGGGGGCCGGCTGAAAGTTCTTTGGATTTAACGTTAAATGCCGTAAATTCGGAAATAACCATAAAATGTTTGCCATATGATCAAGTTTCAAGAACTAAAAGTCGGAGATAATGTGCTGGCCGAGTACGATGGCCAGCGTTCTGAGGGAGAGGTGATTGGACTGGATGGTGAAGATAGGCTCGTGAATATTCAGACCAGTGTGCAGGATTTCTGGTTTAGCCCGGACCAATTATATCCTATTCCTCTGGACGAGCAGCAATTGGAGAAGTTTTATTTCGAGCGGCAGGAGCTGCCGGATGGTTCGGTGAAATTCCTGAAGGGGCCTTTCCGCATCCTGTTGTCCCGGAAAGGGGATTTTTCCCATTTTGAGATGTGGTATCGGGAAGACCGGCGGCATATCACTCAACCGATCAATGTGCATAATCTGCAGAATCATTACCGCCAGATGACCAAGGTGGAGTTGGTTCGGGAACCGATGAGGGTGTATGAGCCTGGTGTGCAGGCCCATTAAATAGGCCCATTAAAATGGGCTTTTTACGATATATCAGCTTTTTTTAACTAAAAGTTAAATTTTTTTCCGCAATTTTCATATTTCGGCATTATATTCCTATCTTTGCGCTCCCAAAAACTGTATGGCTAAACAAACGTTGATCAAACAAGATGGTACAATAATAGAAGCTCTCTCCAATGCTATGTTCAAAGTAAAGTTGGAAAATGGGCATGAAATATTGGCTACTATCTCCGGAAAAATGAGGATGAACTATATCCGGATCCTGCCAGGTGATAAGGTGGGGGTTGAAATGAGCCCATACGATTTGACAAGGGGAAGAATCATATTCAGATACAAATAAGAAACATCATGAAAGTTCGAGCGTCTATTAAAAAGCGTAGTGCTGATTGTAAGATTGTGAGGAGAAAGGGTAAGCTTTATGTTATCAACAAGAAGAATCCCCGTTTTAAGCAACGCCAGGGATAGGAGATGGGCCACTGGTCCATCCTGTTAGTTTGTAAAATCGTAAATAGAAATAATAATTTATGGCTCGTATTGCCGGTGTAGACTTACCAAAAAATAAAAGAGGGGAGATCGGACTTACCTATATATTCGGTATTGGACGTTCCACAGCTCAGTATATCCTGAACAAAGCGGGTATCAGCCTGGACAAAAAAGTAAATGAGTGGAATGATGAGGAGCTGAATGCCATTCGTACTACCATTACCAATGAGTTCAAGGTAGAAGGCGCTCTTCGTTCTGAAGTACAGATGAGTATCAAGCGTCTGCTGGATATCGCCTGTTATCGTGGATTGCGTCACCGTAAGGGACTTCCGGTCCGTGGCCAGCGTACACGTACCAACAGCCGTACGCGTAAAGGCAAGCGTAAGACAGTTGCCGGTAAGAAGAAGATAGCCAAGAAATAGCTTCAAGCTTCAAGCTATTAGCCTCAAGCCAGACTCTCATAAAGGTCTTGCAGCTTGGAGCTAACAGCTTGAAGCTGTTTTATATGCACCTTTCGATTGAATCAATTACGGATACCCGGTGCAGGAGGAGGGTTGATTCAGGCCTGGAATTCCAGGTTGTTTTTAAAAATTAAAGACTACCTCATTTAAACGATTATGGCAAAAGCACAACAACCCAGCGCAAAAGCCGCTGCGAAAAAAAGAGTCGTAAAAGTTGATGTCTACGGGGATGCGCATATCACCGCCAGTTTCAACAACATTATCATCAGTCTCACCAACAAGAATGGCCAGGTAATCTCCTGGAGCAGCGCCGGTAAGATGGGCTTCAAGGGTTCCAAGAAGAACACTCCTTATGCCGCGCAGATGGCTTCTTCCGATGCCGCTAAAACTGCCCTGGACGCCGGTTTGAAGAAAGTGGATGTCTTTGTAAAAGGCCCCGGCAGCGGTCGTGAGAGCGCTATTCGCGCCCTTTCCAACAATGGCATCGAAGTGGTGATGATCAAGGATGTGACGCCGTTGCCGCACAATGGCTGCCGTCCTCCCAAGAAACGTAGAGTTTAGTATACCCGCCCTCAGAAGGGGGTAAGGGTTTTGAATATTCAAAAGCCGGGCAAGATTCAATTTTAAGATTTTTAGATAATCTTGTTCGGGAACTTAAAAATCTAACAAATAAATTATGGCACGTTACACAGGTCCAAAGACCAGAATTTGTCGCATTTTCGGCGAGCCTATCTTAGGCAATGGCAAGTATTTAACCAAGAACAGCAATCCTCCCGGACAGCATGGTGGTACGAAGAAGCGTAAGGCTCCAGGAGAATATGCTCTTCAGTTGAAGGAAAAGCAAAAGGCTAAGTACACCTATGGTATCTTAGAGCGCCAGTTCCGCAATACTTTTGATGAAGCTAACCGCCGTAAGGGGGTTACGGGTGAGAACCTGATCAAGATGCTGGAAAGCCGTCTGGATAACACCGTTTACCGGTTGGGTATCGCTCCTTCCCGTCCTGCTGCCCGTCAGTTGGTTACACACAAGCATATTACCGTGAACGGAGAAGTGGTGAACGCTCCTTCTTACCAACTGAAGCCAGGAGATGTCATCAGCCTGAAAGAATCTACCCAGGGCAATACCGGGATCACCAGCAATATGCGTGGAAAGAATCCGAAGTTCAACTGGCTGGATTGGTCCGAAGCTGAATTTAAAGGCACCTTTATCGCAGCTCCTGAGCGTGAGAGCGTTCCTGAGAACATTAAGGAACAGTTGATCGTTGAATTGTATTCTAAGTAATCCGTTGGCTCCCGATGAGGGAATCAGGGACAGTATAACACCGCCTGGCCTCTAAAGGGGACCAGGAACACAATAAAAGTTAAACAGTAAATTTAAATATGGCCATTTTAAATTTCCAGAAACCAGACAAAATCATTCTTCAGAAAGCGACTGATTTTGAAGCTCAATTTGAATTTCGTCCTTTGGAGCCGGGTTATGGTGTAACCATCGGTAATGCTTTGCGCAGGGTATTACTGAGCTCTCTCGAAGGCTACGCAATCGTTGGGGTCAAGATCGAAGGAGCCGACCACGAGTTTGCTACACTGAAAGGTGTAACGGAAGACGTGGTGGAGATCATCCTGAACCTGAAGCAAGTTCGTTTCAAGAAAAAAGTTGAACACGAAGTAGCTCAGGAAAAGATCACGCTGAGCCTGAAGAACAGAACTGAGTTCACTGCCGGAACCCTGGGTGAATCTACTCCCAGCTTCGAGGTGATGAACCCGGGCCTGCTTATCTGTACCCTGGATTCTTCTGCTAAACTGGACATCGAGATCACGATCGGTAAAGGCCGCGGTTATGTTCCTGCAGAAGACAATAAGCCTAAAGATGCGCCATTCGGTTATATTCCGACAGATGCTATTTTCACACCTATCAAGAATGTGAAATACTCTATCGAAAACACCCGTGTGGAACAGCGCACAGACTTTGAAAAGCTGATCATGGAAGTATCTACGGATGGCACCATCCATCCGGAAGAAGCCGTTAAACAGGCTTCCCGCATCCTGATCCAGCATCTGATGATCATTACGGACGAGAATATCACTTTCGACAATAAAGAAGAGAAGAAGGAAGACCTGGTCGACGAACAAACTCTGCAGCTGCGTAAGATCCTGAAGACGCCATTGGAAGACCTGGATCTTTCCGTACGTGCCTTCAACTGTCTGAAAGCGGCCAAGATCAATTCCCTGAGCGAACTGGTGACTTACGAACAGGAAGACCTGATGAAGTTCCGGAATTTCGGTCAGAAATCACTGGCTGAGATCGAGCAGGTACTGGGTGAAAGAGGCCTCCATTTCGGGATGGACCTCGGCAAGCTGAAAGTGGATGATGAATGATTTTAAACGGTCGGTTCGCATATTGCGAACCGACTTTCTTTTTTTAATATAGCCTTGTAATTCCTGACACGGTGCAAGGCTCCAAATTTACATGTCATGCGTCACGGAGACAAAATCAACAATCTCAGCAGAACGGCTTCCCATCGGGCAGCGTTGCTGAAGAATTTAGCCAGCCAACTGATCATGCACAAGCGGATCGTAACCACCCTGGCCAAAGCAAAAGCTTTAAGGACCTACGTAGAGCCCCTGATCACGAAGGCAAAAGAAAATACTACACACCAACGCCGGGTAGTATTCAGCTATCTGCAGGATAAGGATGTTGTCGTTGAATTATTCGGTAACGTCGCTACGAAAGTAGCCGGACGTCCCGGTGGTTATACCCGGGTCATCAAGTTAGGCGCCCGTGTCGGTGACAATGCCGAGACCGCCATGATCGAACTGGTAGACTTCAACGAGATCTATGGTAAAGGTAAAGGTGAGGCTAAAGAAGCCGCCGGCAAGAAGACACGCCGTTCAGGTGGCAGCCGTAAGAAGGCAGCCGGTTCGACGACAGAAGGCGCAGAGGCCGCTGAAGTAGTGGCAGAAGCCGCTCCTGCAGAAGAAACAAAGAAATCAACGAAAAAAGAGAAGAAAGCAGCAGAATAAAATGTTGAATCTTTTAAATAGAAAAGCAAGACTTTGTAAAGGGTCTTGCTTTTTTTTGGTATTGCCGTTTCATGCGTCATGGAGCGAAAGTTCGGAAGATGAACTTCCGAAGCTTTCGAATCTAATGATGGCCCTTCGGGCAGGAGATCTGTGATCTCCTTTTTTTTCTTTAATTTTGCAAAAATTTTCTACCATAAATGTCCCACACAACTTCCCATCCACCAGCCATCCTTTTGCTCGAAGACGGTTCCGTTCACTATGGTAAAGCATTCGGCAAGACAGGAACTACCACCGGAGAGATCTGTTTCAATACGGGGATGACAGGATACCAGGAAGTATTCACCGATCCCAGCTATTATGGACAGGTATTGATCATGAACAGTGTGCATATCGGTAATTATGGGGTAAAGGATAGCGATATCGAATCCGATAGCGTCAAGATCCGCGGACTGATCGGCCGTAACCTGGAAGAGCAATTTTCCCGTAAACAGGCTAAAGGCTCCCTGGATGAATATCTGAAAGCCAATAATATCGTCTGTATCGAAGGAGTGGACACCCGGTCGCTGGTCGCACATGTCCGTGTCAAAGGCGCCATGAACTGCGTTATCTCCTCTGAAATCACCGACCTGGAGGCTTTAAAAGCATTATTGGCAAAGACCCCTTCTATGGATGGACTTGAACTCGCCTCTGTGGTGAGCACGGAAAAAGAATACGAACTGGGCGATCCGAAGGCCGATATCCGCATTGCGGTATTGGACTACGGGGTCAAACAGCATATACTCCAATGTATGGTAGAAAGGGGCGCTCATGTTAAGGTATTCCCTGCCAGGACCCCTTTAGCCAGGCTGCAGGAATTCAAACCTAATGGCTATTTCCTTTCCAATGGACCCGGGGACCCCGCGCCGATGGATTATGCCATCCCTACGGTGAAAGCAATCCTGAAAGAGAAAAAGCCCTTGTTCGGCATTTGTCTGGGACATCAACTGCTGGCGCTGGCCAACGATATACCCACTTTTAAAATGCATCACGGACACCGGGGACTCAATCATCCCGTGAAGAATATCATTACGGGGAAATGCGAGATCACCACTCAAAACCATGGATTTGGCGTAGATCCTGATGCCGTGAAAAAAGCGGCCAATATCGAGATCACACACCTGAACCTGAATGATGAGTCCATCGAAGGGATCCGCCTGAAGGACCGTCCGGCCTTCTCCGTACAATACCATCCGGAAGCTACTCCCGGTCCCCATGACAGCCGTTATCTTTTCGACGATTTTATGGAATTGATAAAGAAACATAAGTAAGCAGAATGATATTTAAATAGGAAAGCCACTGAAATTCTCAGTGGCTTTTTTATGGCGTATATTCGTTCTCATTAATTCTTTCTTTATGCGTATAGCGATCATTAATGGTCCCAACCTGAACCTGTTAGGTACCCGGGAACCCGAGGTATATGGAAGCCAGACTTTCGACCAATATTTTGCCGGATTGAAAGAAAAATATCCTGCCATTGAATTCACCTATTTCCAGAGCAACGTGGAAGGAGAGCTGATCAATGAATTGCAGCGGGTCGGTTTTTCCTATGATGGCATCATCCTGAATCCGGGAGGGTATACGCATACATCCGTTGCTATCGGGGATGCGATCGCTGCGATTAAAACGCCTGTAGTAGAGGTTCATATCAGTAATGTACATGCGCGGGAGGAATTCCGGAAGATATCCCATGTATCTGCCAAAGCAAAGGGGACGATCATGGGACTGGGATTGAAGGGGTATGAGCTGGGGGCGGTTTATCTAGCTTCAAGCGGCAAGGTATAAGCTTCAGGCTGCAAGCTGTTAGCTTCAAGCCAGACGATAGTATATGCGATCAACAAATATTTAAATAGGCCAACTTGCGGCTTGTAGCTTGTCGCTTGCAGCTACAGAAAGACACGCATGATCAGCGCAAAACCCGTATCCTGGCGGGGATCATCCATCTTCCGGATAATATGCAATCCACTTGGACTCCAGATCTTAAAGACCTCTCCTTTCTTTCTCTGCGTAATCTCATGCTCTATCTGGGGCAGGAGCATACCCCGGGCTATCCAACCCAGGTCGCCCTTCGTTGCCGCTTCTCCTCCCATGGAATAGGTCTGTGCCAATTGCTCAAAACTGGCGGAGCCAGTCCGGATCCTTTCCAATATTTTATCACCGAGGGAGTCCGCGATGCGGTAACGGAACACGGAAGTGTCGATAAAGATCTGGCTGACATGGTAGAACTGGTTAGGCGCCTTGGTCAATATCTGCACGAGGAACTGGCTGCCTTTTTCCCCGTAAGGTCCGTAGACCTTTCTTTCTTTTCCCGTATAGGCCAGGCTATCCGCCAGGCTGTTGAATCCACGGGTCTTCATCACCGCGACGGTGTCGATCTTAAACCTTTTTTTCAGGATCTGTTTGGTATACAATACGGGGTTGGGGGATCTTTCCAATTCAACTTTCAGTTGGGGAATGGTCAGTTTTTTAGCCTGGGCCTGGGCTTGTGCCATTGCTGCCGCCTCCTGGGCAGGGGTGAGTTGCCGGGCCTGATCCTGGGCAGGAGTTGGCCCTTGCGGTTTTGTCTGAGCCGGCGCCTGCCCTTGTGCCGTTGCCCATCCTATTATGCCGTTAAACAGCAGGCAGATCGATATGATAAAAAAGTTCTTCATGTTGGTCAGTTGAGTGTGCAAATATATGCCCTCCGGCCTCCCATTTCTTGCCTGGCCGATCATAAATTGGAACGATTTTCGTTCTCCATAGTGAGGAAACTTTCTCTGGACGAGAAAAGCATCCTTATGTCCGAAATAAAACGAATAGATATGCGGCGGATTTTATTTCCTTCTTTATTGATTCTCTTGCACTTATGTGCATTCAAAGGGTATGCCCAGTGGAAGGATTATACTATTGGCCCCAAGGGAGACACCCTGAATTGCCTTGACAAGCTGGATAGGAAACAGGGCAGGTGGGTAAACCATTATGATGAAATAAGGGGTGAGCCGGGCTATGAGGAAGAAGGGATCTTTAAGAACGGCCGTAAAGAGGGGACCTGGCGTTTGTACAGCCTGGCAGGCGACCTGACAGGGGTTGAGTTTTATAAATGGGGCAATAAGGACGGGGTCTGCCAGTATTTCGGGATTAACGGCACCCTGCTGCGGGAAGAAGGCTGGAGGGCCTTGAATCCGGACAAACAATATGATACGCTGCAGGTGGAAGACATCGACCACCTGGATCAATATAAGACGGTTATCGTAAAGAATGAAGGAGTAGCCATTAAAGACGGCACCTGGAAATTCTATGATCCGACAACGGGTACGGTAGCCAGAACGGAGACCTACACACTGGGCAAACTGGAAAAGCCTCAAAGTAACACTGCCTCCACTACCACCCCTCCCAAGACACAGACCAAGCCCAAGGAAGTACTTGACTTCGAGAAAAAGACAGGAAAGAAGAAAGTGAAGGTACAGAATGGCAGTGCCTATTAGACTATATTATCTCCGAGTGTCAATCAGCAACCACTATCTCTTTGCCCTGAAGTATTTCCAAAAGAACAATACCTGGAAGTCGATGCTGTTCTTCCAGTAATCGCCGTTGTGTCCTCCCGGCCGCTCAATATAATCGTGGTCGATCTTTTTATCCAGCAATTTCTGGTGGAGGTCGCGATTGACTTTCAGGAAAAAGTCGTCCACCCCGCAGTCGAAGATAATTTTCAGCTCGCCGTTCTGCAGGTTGTCCGCTGCATGGATCACGGTGTTGTTATCCCAGTTTTGTTTGTTCATTACCGTATCTCCCAGGTCTTTCTTGAGTCCCCAGTTGTTGGGGAATGGGCGGAAATCCACACCACCGCTGGTGGCCCCGGCAGCGCCGAACAGATCCTTATGACGGATGGCCAGGTAGAGCGCACCATGACCGCCCATGCTGAGACCTGTAATGGCCCGGTGTCCCCGATCATTGAGAGTGGGATAGTGGGTGTCGATATACGATACCAGTTCTTTGCTGATGAAGGTCTCATACCGGACCGATGGATCGACGGGACTATCGAAATACCAACTGTCATATCCCCCGTCCGGACATACGAAGACAATGCCCATCTCATCTGCCTCCTGCTGTAGTTGCGGAGCGGTCGAGGGCCATTGAGCATAACTGCCGCTCCAGCCGTGGAGGAGATAGATGACGGGGAAGCGGGCGCCTGCCGGTGCGGTGTGACCGGGTTGGATGACGACGCATTTGATGTCTTTGCTCATCGCCTTGCTATGCACGAGGATCGTATCCGCCTGGCTGGCGCAAGCGGAGAAAGTGAGTATAATGAAGAGGAAGGGCAGCAGTAGTTTCATTCGGTGATTTTGGAGACAAATATAGGTGGATATCTTTTTTCAGGAGCAGTTTTGGTAAATGGTAAATTTGTTTTAGTGCCTGATAGCGCTCACATATAAGGCAAGAAACCATTTTTTAACTTAAAACAAAAATTTTATGGGAATGGTCTATGCTGATGTGGAATTAATCAATGGCGGGGATCTGGGGATGGCTCGTCGTTACTTTATTAGTGATGAAGAGGTGAGGCGTATGCTGGAAATGGATGTACTGATCGATCAGGAAAAGCAGGAGCTGGTGTTGAATCCGGTACTCTCCCTATTATGCGGGAATAAAGATTAAATAATCCGGATTACTTGTTAAATGATTGCCTTATGAAATTTGAAATATTAGTCAATAAAATCCAGGAGACACATCGTACTCTCCAGGAAAATGCGGTAAGTTCCATTAACCGGCATCTTACGATTCGCAATTGGTTAATTGGGTTCTATATTTTTGAGTTTGAACAAAAAGGGGAGGATAGAGCTAAATACGGAGAAAAGTTGCTGCCTGAGCTGGTAAAGGTCACTTCTATCAAAGGATTGTCGGAAACAAATCTTAAGGTTTGCCGACAGTTCTATTTATTATATCCCCAAATTAGTCAAGTAATAGTTGATCAATTGACTTCTATGGGATTAGAATTTTTTTTAATTCGTCAGACACTGTCTGACGAATTTCAAAATGTTGATAATCATGGAATTGGATTGTTTGGAAACCCTGCTTGCCCCTCTAGTCTCGGCCAGGAATATTCAATAATAGTGCCGCCGGACAAAATCATAACAAGGCTGTCTTATAGCCATTTGGTACAACTTTTCCCAATAGATGATCCGATCCAACGAGCATTCTATGAAATAGAATGTATAAAAGGAAATTGGAGCGTAAGGGAATTGAAACGGCAAATCAACACTTTATATTATGAACGTAGTGGAATGAGCCGAAGGCCCGATCAATTAAGTCGCTTAGTCCAGGAAAAAGGAGAAGAAACAGTTGTAACAGATATTATTAAGTCACCTTTTACTTTTGAGTTTCTGGGATTGAAGGCGAAAGACGTTGTATATGAAAGCGATCTGGAGCAGGCTTTAGTGAATCATTTAGAGAATTTTCTGCTGGAAATGGGACATGGATTTTGTTTTGAAGCAAAACAGAAAAGGATATTAATTGGAGATGAATATTATTTTATAGACCTGGTTTTTTATCATCGGATATTAAAGTGCCACATATTGGTTGAGTTAAAAATTGATGAAGTAAAACATGAACATATTGGGCAATTGAAAACATATATCAATTATTACAAGAAGGAAATAATGCTTGAAACGGATAATCCGCCAATTGGGATTTTATTAGTAACAAAAAACAAAAAAGCATTAGTAGAGTACGCAGTGGCAGAAACCGATCTTCAACTTTTTGTAAGTAAATATGTGGTTGAATTGCCAAGTAAGGAGCAATTGGAAGAGTTCATCAGAAAAGAACTGAATAATTTTTAAGAACAATGAAAGAAAAAAGGCCCCGGATATTTCCGAGGCCTTTGCTATGATTTTAACAGGATTCGTTTATTGGTGATTAGAACGCCTTCTTATCCTGCGCCTGCTGCATCGGATTATTAGTTTGCGGGATACTACGCAGCAACTGCTGTTTAGCCTTGAAGACCTGGAACTTGCTCTCTGTCGTTACCGTAGGCCAGCTATTATTGCTTTCGTCGATATCAGCTGTCTCACGGTTGGGATCCAGCTTAATGCTCTGCACCTCTTTATCCTTCATGAAGAGCTTGGTGAGATGGCTTTCATTCTTGCGCCAGACCTGGGCAGGGATGCGCTCTACTTCCTTGCTGCCGTCCTTATAGGTCCATTCGATGATGATCGGCATGACCAGGCCGCCCTTATTGCTGAATTGCAATTCGTAGAACTGTTTGGCATTGAATTTTTCCCGGGTGGAATCATCCATGGGTTCATCATACTGGGTGATATGCTGGGCATATTTAGTCGTATCATAAGGAATGATACCCCGGGAATATTTCCAGTAGAAATCATGCAGGGCGGTATCCTTGTCCGTAGCGAACGTGATATTCTTATCGTTGCGGTTGCGCTCCTTGGATACATCCTGGGGGAATTTACCGTCGGGCAGGGGTTTGTCGATACTTTTCATGATCGTCGTATCTACTTTGGCCGGAGGATTGTTCAGGTCGGCGGTAAGATGCTTGACACTGTCCAAAGAGAGATCTACCGGGTCGATCCCGTAGAACCACCCACGCCAGAACCAGTCGAGATTTTCGGCGCTGGCATCATTCATTGTCCGGAACAGGTCGGCGGGGGTAGGGTGCTTGAAAGCCCACCGGCGGGCATATTCCTTAAACGCATAGTCGAAGAGTTCGCGGCCCATGATCGTCTCGCGTAGTATGTTGAGGCCGGTTGCAGGCTTGGTATAAGCGTTGGGACCGAAGTTGACGATGTTTTCTGAGTTCGTCATGATGGGCTCCAGTTGGTCTTTCGGCAGTTTCATATAATCCACGATGGCCCAGGCCGGACCTTTGCCGCGAACGGGAAACTTATTGTCCCATAATTCTTCCGTGAGGTATTCAACGAAAGAGTTCAGCCCCTCATCCATCCAGGACCATTGTCTTTCATCGCTGTTGATGATCATCGGGAAAAAGTTGTGACCTACTTCGTGGATCACCACCCCTAACATACCATATTTAGTGGCTTCGCTATAACTGCCATCCTTCTCTGTCCTGCCGTAATTGAAGCAGATCATGGGATATTCCATCCCGTTGGAGGCTTCCACGCTCTGGGCTACGGGATAAGGGAAGGGGATGGTAAAATGGGAATACGTCTTGATCGTATGGGCGACGGCCTTCGTAGAGAATCTGCGGTACAGGGGGTAGGCTTCTTTACCATAATAGCTCATACACATTACTTTCTTGCCTTCCACATAAGTGGGCATGGCGTCCATGACGAATCTGCGACTGGAGCCCCAGGCAAAGTCGCGGACATTGTCGGCCTTGAAGATCCAGGTCTTCTTCGCTTTATTTTTTTTGATCATGGAGGCTTTTGCTTCGGCCAGGGTGACGACCTCGATGGGCTCTTTCACATTCTGCGCCTGCTGCCAGCGGCTGAATTGCGCCGGCGTCAGCACCTGCTGATAGTTCTGGCATTCGCCGGTAGCGCCGATAACATGGTCAGCGGGAACCGTCATCTGCACCTTGAAATTACCGAAGGTCAGGGCAAATTCACCGCGGCTGGTGAACTGGTTGTTCTGCCAGCCCTGGAAATCGCTGTATACGCAAAGGCGGGGATACCATTGGGTCATCGTAAAGAGGTAGTTGCCGTCTTCTGCGAAATATTCATAACCTCCCCGGCCGCCATATCTCATCCGGTCTGAGATATGATAATTCCAGTCGATCTTAAAAATGAATTTTTGTCCGGGCTTTAATATGGCCGGCAGTTCCACCCGCATCATGGTCTTATTGATCATGTACTGCAGGGGCTTGCCCAGCGCGTCGGTGATCTTCACGATATTGTCGCCGTAATCGTTGGGCTCTTTGGAGCTGGCCGCGCGATCGAGCGTTTGGTCGCTTATCACTTTTGGCATAGCGCTGCCGTCCTGGTAGTTGGCATTATTCTTACTGCTGTGCTCATTCTCGTCCAACTGCAGCCAGAGGTAGGTCAGCTCGTTGGGAGAATTGTTGGAATAGGTAATAGTCTCCGATCCGGTGAGGCGTTGCTGGTCTTCGTCCAGGCTGCATTGAATGTCATAGTCGGCTTTTTGCTGCCAGTATTTGGGACCGGGCGCGCCGCTGGCGGTGCGGTATTCGTTCGGAGAGGGCAGGATCGTGCCCAGGGCTTCGAATTTATTACCGTGGTTGGAATTAGGATTGTTTTGAATATTCTGCGCCAGCAGCATCTCTGCTGAACAGAAACCCAGGAATAAAAGCAGTAATTTCCTCATCGTGTGTATATTTAAAAGTTCTAAATTTAGTTTTCGGGCTGGTAGCTTGCCGCTCGTAGCCCGTAGCTTTTTGTGGCAGCGGCCATCGTTCAAAAGCCATTCTCAGGGATAGGAGCAGGATCAGGGCCGAAACTCCCCGGACCCACCAGAGTCGCCGGAGCTGTATCAGCTGCACGAAAATAAAGGAAATTGCCAGTATGATGGCTACCACTCCTAATTGGGCAGCTTCAATACCCAGGTTGAATGCCAGTACATGCGGGAGCAGACCTTCTTTTCCTTCCAGGCTGAGGAAACTGCTGGCATAAGCCAGTCCGTGGATCAATCCGAAGAAAAGGGCGAAAAAATAGATGAGGGGCAATCTGGCAGGATGTTCTACCTGTCCGGTCCTTTGTAGCAGGTTGTTGATCGCCGTAGCGACGATGGTCAAAGGGATGAGAAATTCAATCCAGCGGGTAGGAAATTGCAGGAGCCCGGCTGCGCTCAGGGCCAGGGTAACGGAATGGCCGATGGTAAAAGCGGTCACCAGGACCACCACTTTTTTCCAGTCCTTCGCCAGGTAGCGGAGACATAGCGCTGCTATGAAGAGGATATGATCCAGGGCTTCCCAGGTAAGGATATGCTCTGTTCCCAGTCTGAAATAAAGGTTGAAATCTTGCATATTGTCAGAGTTGTCAAAATTATCCAGACTTTTGTAGCATAAAAATTTACTTTTTAAATGGCAGCATCCCTATTTAAATGGTTTTTTGTGAGCTTATCCCTTTTGCTTTTCGGGGGCAGAGAGGTGCACCCGCTCTATATCAGCGTCACGGAGATCAACCATAATGTGAAGGACAAGACACTGGAAATCAGTTGTAAAATGTTCACCAATGATCTGGAAGCGGCCCTGGAAAAGACGACCCATGTTAAGGTGGATCTCTCCGATCAGAAGGATAAAAAGAACACGGATAAGCTTATTACAGACTATGTGGGCAGGCATTTGCAATTGAAAGTAGATGGCAAGGTGGTGTCCCTGCATTTTTTAGGGAGTGAAAAGGAAGCGGATGGCACCTGGAGTTATTTTCAGGTCAATGATGTGCCGGCTGTGAAGAGGATCGACATGGTGAATAGCCTGCTGTATGATAGTTTTGACCAGGAGATTAATATTATTCATGCGAGCGTTGGCGGGGTGAAGAAGAGTACGAGGTTGAATTATCCGGATGTGAATGCGAGTTTGGAGTTTTAGGGTCTATTCGTCTTCCTTAATATCCTGCTTCAGCTCCTCTGACATCGTCACCAGTACCTTATCGATGCGCTGGGCGTCCATGTCGACGATCTCGAATTTAAAACCTCTCCATTCCAGCTTATCCCCGACGAGGGGTATGCGTTCCAGGTCATTCAGGATAAAGCCGGCCAGGGTATCGAATTCATGATCGCCTTCATTCATCCATTCTGTTTTGTGAAACCGGGAGAGGAAATCATAGAAAGGGATCTGGGCGTCCACCAGAAAGGTGCCGTCCTCTCTCTCTTGAATCTCATAATCAGGTATATCCGGCTGTGCGATGTCCCCGACGATGGCTTCCAGGATATCGTTGAGCGTTATCAGGCCCAGGAGGCTGCCATATTCATCCACGATAAAGCAGCAGTGGATCTTGGATTGTTTGAACTTTTCCAGTACGACATAGGCCGAGTTGTTCTCGGGAATGAATAAGGCCGTGGTCATAATGTCCTTGAATAAGACCGTATCGTCCGTGACATACAGATCCTTGATGGAGACGACCCCTTTGATATTATCGATCTGGCCGTCGCAGATCGGGTAGACGGAATGCGGTTCTTTTATTATTTTTTCCTTGATCGTTTCTTCGTTCTCGTTCAGGTCAAACCAGATGATGTCACTCCGGTGGGTCATCAGGGAGGTGATATTCCGGTCGCCCAGGTGGAATACCCGCTCGATGATCTCCTGTTCCGCCTCTTCAATGGTGCCTTGTTCCGTCCCTTCATTGATGATGGCCTTGATCTCATCTTCCGTAACGGCTCCATCCTGCGAGGGGGTGATGGGGAAGAATTTAAAGAAGAGATTGCTGGTACCGTTCAGCAACCAGACCAGCGGATGGGTGATCAGGGATAAGATCCGTACCGGTCTTGCTACCAGGCGGGCGATCCATTCAGCGCGGAGCAGGCCGATCCGTTTGGGGATCAGTTCCCCGAATATGATGGATAGCAGGGTGACAGAGACCAGGATCAGGCCGGTGGAGATATTGGCGGCATAGGGTTTTAGAATGGGGATCTTTTCAAGATAGGGCTGCAGATCGGCGCTGAATTTTTCCCCGGAGTAGAACCCTGTCAGGATGGCGATCAGGGTGATGCCGATCTGGGCCGTGGGGAGGAACAGTTCCGGCTTTTCGGCCAGCTTCAGGGCTGCCCTGGCTTTTTCATCCCCGTTGTCGGCCAGGTTTTCCAGGCGGCTTTTCCGGGCAGACACGAGGGCGATCTCGGTCATTACGAACAGGCCGTTCAAAAAAATCAAAAAAAGTAATATAATGAACTCAAGCATGGGAATGATTGTTGGGTTGCAGATCGAGAGCGCCGAACTGTAGGCGGAACAGGCGGCTGGTGCCAAGACCAATAAGGGTGCCCAGCAGGGCTCCTCCAGCAACGTCTATAGGGTAGTGGACTCCGACATATACCTGTGCGTAAGCAATAAAAAAAGCCCATGCAAATATTGCTCCCCACCAACGGCTGGTATGCCGTAAAGTGAGAAATATGAAAGTGGCGAGGGCAAAATGGTTGCAGGCATGGGAAGAGGTGAAACTGGAGCTGACGGGGCAATAATTCACGAGGATCCGTATATTATCGGCTATGGCCGGGTCCTGGCAGGGGCGAAGCCTGAAGATCAGGCTTTTCATCCAGTGACTGCTGACCAGGTCGCCAATAATAGCCGTCATGATAAGGGATACGGCCCACCAGCAACCTTTTATTTTGAAATTCAGGGTAATAAAGACCAGGAGAAATAAATAAAAAGGCACCCAGAATTCTGCTTCCCGCAAAAACGGGAAAATGCTGTCTAACAAGGGGTTAGTCCATGCCTGGTTGATCCTGGAAAACAGCCAATAGTCACCCTCTAAGATCTTTTGTAAAAGGCCGGTATGGCTGCCACTATCGAGTAAAATCATGGTTTCCAAATAATTGCTCTAATTTTATGCCCATTTAATAAAAAAGGCTATGCTAACCAGATCGGGGATAAAGATACCAAAATTGGTCCGTTTCATTTTTTCGGTTGAGATTATTTTTTTGTTGATCATGAGCTTGTTGCGCGTCCTGCTTTTTCTTTTTTTCAGCAGGCAGGGAAATCATTTCACCGGGGTACTCCCCGCCTTCTTTCTGGGGTTGCGATATGATCTGCGCTATGTTGGTATTTTAGGCGCTCTTTTACTGATTACGGGTAGCTTTTCTCCACTGGATCCTTTTCAGACTGCCGGGGGAAGAAAACTGGCTCTTTTTTTCACCGGATTGGGAGCTTTCCTGGTAGTATTTTTCTATTCGGTGGATTTTGCCCATTATAGTTACCTGTCCCAACGGCTGAGCGCCAGCGTATTGAACTACCTGGTGGATGCCCGGATCTCTATGGGGATGGCCTGGCAGACCTACCCGATCTTACGCATACTCCTCTTACTGATAGTGGGCACCTGGGTGATGGGCCGCCTGGTGAAAATGGCTTATAAGCGGATTCAAAAGGAAGAGGCTGTCGGAACGACCGGAAAGAGGGAAGGAACTGCCCTGCCCAGGAAGAACAAGGTCGCCTGGTGGATCGTTGCTTTCTTATTGATCGGGCTTTCGATCTTCGGAAGGATCGGGCAGTATCCTCTCCGGTGGAGCGACGCTTTTACCTTAGGCAGCGATTACAAGGCGAATCTTGCTTTAAATCCTTTCCAGTCTTTTTTTAGCAGCCTGAAATTCAGGAAGAGCACTTATGACGAGGCGAAGGTAAAGGAGGCATTGCCGGTACTGGCGCCGTATTTTGGATTCGGGAGGGGTGG
>Ga0307511_10002976_pt1 | contig 17534 bp, 8 predicted proteins | sample 13_EM_MG_FD_200266 | JGI IMG/M metagenome (GOLD analysis project Ga0307511, IMG submission 200266) | Populus trichocarpa ectomycorrhiza microbial communities from riparian zone in the Pacific Northwest, United States - 13_EM | ecosystem: Host-associated > Plants > Roots > Unclassified | place... | reverse complement strand
TACGCGTTGTGCGGGATTAATTTACAGAGTGAACCGCTGCATCATTTTGCAAGTTTGTGTCACTGCTCTTATTCCATGTAAGCAGAAGTCTCAACGAAACCGACTCGAAATTCAGGATGAAGAGAACGTATGAGGTGAAATGAATTCTTCCCCATTTCCGAGAAGACGTGCCTACTTATACTAAATACTTAGAATGCCTTGAAGCTCTTACAAACACGGCGGCGGACGGCTAGGCCAACTGATACATTGTCAGTAGGCATTGACGGCCTTTCACCAATCGGTGCTATGCCCAATGTTAATGGAACCTCGACTCTCTTCGGGATACCTAGCATTGTTGGAATGAGAGAGTGGTTAGAACTCTTAGGGCATTCGGTACAGGCCTCCTGCTCAGCTACGATGAAGCCCTACTGAGAAAAGTTTCTAGGATAGCGACGTCAGCAGGTTAAATGTGATACATGTTGCGGGGACCAAAGGAAAGGGTAGCACCTGTGCTTTCGTCCGTTCACTTCTTCTCGCACACGGCTCAAGAACTGGGTTCCCGCGTAAAGTGGGATTATACACCTCACCTGATTTGAGGTGCATTCGGGAGAGGATCCAGATCAATGAGCAGCTAATACCGGAAGACCTTTTCACAAAGTACTTCTTTGAAGTATGGGATTGTCTATCATCCCAAGATTCACAAGCAACTGTGGGGAAGTACGGAATGCCTCGATATCTCCAACTATTAGCACTTGTTGCATTTCACACCTTTATTAAGGAAGCGACGGATGCAGCAGTTTGGGAGACACACCATGGTGGAGAATACGATGCTACTAATTTTATTAAGGAGCCGGTTGTCACTGGGATCACTGCTATTGGGATGGATCATGTTGAACAGCTCGGCCCTACCATTGAAAATGTTGCCTGGCATAAAGCAGGAATACTCAAATCGGGGGCACCTGGATTCTCCGCTCCTCAAGACCCAAACATTACCGCAGTTCTACAAGCTCGAGCTGAGGACAAACAAGTAGAACTGGGATTGGTTGGTGTGAACCCATCATTGCCGGCTAATGCTCGAGCTCTTCAAACGTCCGCTCAGAAAACGAATTGCTCTTTAGCTCTTGCTCTTGTTGGTGCCTTTCTCAAGCGCAAAGCACGACCTGAGAATTCTTGCCTAACCTCATCTGACATATTGGATGGGATAGACAAATTCTCCTGGCCTGGGAGATTCGAGATTATATCAGAGGGCCGGAATGAATGGTTTCTCGATGGCGCACATAATGAGCTGAGTGTGAAACACGCGGTTGAATGGTTTACTAAATGCATATCTGAAAAGGGAAACCAAAGGCATGTGGAAACTTCGTAGTCTGGTCGATATACCGATCTTCACACATCAGCAGAACTAAATTAATTGTACCAGCGCCCCTTACAGCTCCTCTGGTCTTCCACGCATCCTTATCTTCACGCATATCTCCGATCAACGAGACGGTCAAGCATTGCTAGAAACTCTAGCAAGTTGTATCAAAGACAATAACATACGGCCAGAATATGTCATCTTTACCACATATCAAGAAAGACAGGATGGGAGCAAAAGAATTGGTTAGCACCACAGGAATGCCCCATACTTTCCTTCGTTCTAACTCGTATTGCAACTAGACAAATACGTGAAGATTCCCGACACCTCAATTCCCGAGCTTCTAGCTGTGTATTGCGATATTTGGAGGAAAATCGACCCCGAAGCTGTGGTTGTCAGCGAACCAGCCATTGAAGGAGCTTTGAAATTTGCAAGATCGATTGGCGAGGAAAATGGCGGAATGGAGACTCTTATAACGGGGAGTCTTCATCTAGTTGGCGGAGCTCTGAACTTCCTACGGCCCCCTAATTAGGAGCAGGAGATGGTAATTCATTATATAGGCAAAAGCACAAGGCAAAGTAGTGCTGCAAGATACCGTTTTATTTAGCATGGTTTCGCATAAGCTTTAACACACTTAAGAAAAGTTGGAACCCATGAGTCCGCACACCCAGCGATCAGACCCCAGAAATCCGCTACTGTCTAGAGTTTGAAGTTGTAGCTGTGGGGATCTCAGTTCGTAATGGTCCTTCGAGGTATAGTATGTACAGTAATTTGGTACCCGTACGGCAAAAAGTCACCCGAAGGTGGTTATCTAGCACAGGGCCCCTATTCTGAGACCCACCCGAGTCCTGAGATCGGTAGGAATGTTAAATAATGGTCGAAGGTTTTCAATGCCACGGCGACAGGGGTATAATTTCTACTACAATACCGCGCGTAATGTCAAAGAGCGATATCGCACAGAAATACCAAATAGAGGCATACCTGAAAGGGTGGTTATTTTGTAGTGGGTTCAATATCTGGTCAAAGCACAAAGGGATATATCAATGGTAGCATATCAGGAATAGGGGTTATTTTGTAGTAGCTTAAAAGATCCAGTAATACTATTGAACTTGGTAAGGCATGAGATCACAGTGTGGCCAGCTTGCAGAATCTCTTACCTGTGCCAGATTAGGACAGTTGTACGTGTCGTTCGATGCTTTAAAAGACAATACTGAGGATTTGTCGGTACGAGAAAAATTCCATTTCACAGTGGCAGTCAAAGATACGTCTAGGGTCATATATACTCGTGCAAAAACAACCATGCCCCACAATATCTACATGTCACCAAAGCAGCACAACTTCAAGAGATTACCGACTGCGCTTCTCTACAGTTTGGTAAGATCATTAGCAACCAAGTTGCTAAAAAGCTGAAAACATCCTTACTTAATGATGAGTTACAATCACATTGTACCAGTTTTCAACCTATTACAACCTTAATATCAACTCTCAAGACGTCAAACCCTCCAGTTTATACCCATTTACAACAAAATCCGGAGACCATCTACGTATGCTTTTGCTCTTATATTGCACCTTAACTACCCATTCCCTCTTGTATTTCTACCCTAATTCTGTTCAGCTCAAACCTGGCAAGATACCTATTCTACCAATTTCCATCCTATTGTATTTGGCCCTCATGTACTGTTCCTTGATTTCCCTAAACAGGAGCCCCATTCAGAACAAGGATTCCCATGCAATGCTCGAACTCGTATTCCTCGAAGCAGCCTAAGAAGGAACGATATCGGATTGATGAGGCCCACCAACATGCTCTAGGGGTACAGTAACACCTTTGTTCTACATGCGGTCAGCCGGGCATAACTCCCGCACATGTCAGACTCTTCATGACTGAGTTGTCCTAGTACTATTCTTGCGGTACCTATGTTTATTACCTCAATATTCTTTTTAAAAATATCCTGTTATTTGTCCCTGTATTAATTAGCTTAATATTCTTCTAATAGATATCCTGTACTTCAAACTGCTCTGCACGGGACTTATTCTCGTCGGACTTAGTCTCGTCGGCTACTCTCGTGGCGCTTGTTGACTACAAGCGCGCGTGGTACTAAAAGCCGTAATTAGTGTGGTATGGCGGATCCCTGTCGCTCGACCTGGTAAATAATTCGGCTCTGAAGAGGCAAAAAGTCTTGGCGAAGCAGCCGCGAAGTTCATATTGTAAATTTAAGATCTGAAGCCATCGCAGAAATTGCACTAAACTGTAAGTATGGAGAATAGCGCATTTTCTGAACGTTTCAGGTTACATATTTGGAGATGTATACGCAAAAGCTTCCACCAGTTAATTTAGCTGATCTACATACAGTGCCATGCGGAAAGTCTTCGGGATTCAGCCGCGCAGGGATCAGCGCATGTGCAGTCCGCGGCTAATCTATGTGGCTAGCTGAGTGTAGCTGAGTGCTCAAACACCAAGATACTCATGCCTTTGCCTGTCTGTAGCTACTAAAGTGTTATTAAAAGGTAGCATATGTCAGTATACCCCTGGAATAGCCATCAAAATAGCTAGTTAGCCGCGGCCTGCACGTGCGCTGATCCCTGCGCGGCTGAATCTCGAAGACTTGCCGCATGGCACTGTACAACAAGACATTCAAGACGAAGATTACCCATTGAATTTAGATGGGAAGGTCACGAAAGCAGAGACTACGACCTGGTGAACGAAGAGTCTGAAATTCTACTTGCAGAAGTAACATGTGGAGAAGCTGGGCACAATATAAGCACATGTCGGCGTCCTTATAACTGAAATACTTTCGTATTTTATTTTTTCTGTCGCCAATACTTAAGAGTAGAAAGGTAGCTATAGGCATTATAAACATGCCTGGGCACCTTGAACATCCACTTAACAAACGGGTGGCATTGTAGGGAAACAATCGCTCACGCCAGAGAAACACAAGTAACAAATCCCTTCACCCCAAAGCTCAAGTGGATATGCCAAGCTTTAGGGACGTTCGGAGCTTGGCAAGGGATAATGGTTGCCAGAATCGTGAAACATATCTCTCATGGTGAATTTTTATTTATTTTTTAAAAGCCAGTGTCCGTTTATAGCCATGGAGCCCATGGAGAAAAGGTCTGAAACCTGGGCGCGATCGGAGGCAACAATAGAAACGCATAGAAGCCAACTGGTATACCTATACTGCAAGAGCGCGTCGAGTAGCCCTGTCGGAGCAGAGCCAAAATAGGAGGCAAGTAATGTTCAGGGGTCTGCGGTTGTAGGGAGCTGCAGGGCGTGTAATGCTAACTGTGTAGTGAAGAGATTTGGGTTAGTAGATAGCTGGCGCGGTTGGGGCACAAAAGCACGTATATTAGGTGCGGCGCGGTAAGTGACCGAACATTGGGGCGCTTGCCTACAGGCCTCTGTCATCTCTTTAGTAATTCCAATTCAACATAGTGTTTATATATCCCGCCCAAACTATATGGTTGAATTGCCGTCAGTAATTTACCACCGCACCCTAGTACGTGCTAGATGAATGTTGCCGCTACTCATCTGGTTGGCACCTGCACCTGCAGGCCTAGGAGTAATTGTAGCCCTTCTGCTCGGTACCGTAGGAATTGGCAATTAGCGCCCCCCGCTCTCATATAACGCCCCCCTATATTTAGAGATTTTAGGTGCCTCAATGCACGGATCTCATTGCATCAGTACCAAAATCCCTAAATATAGGGGCATTATATGAGAGAGGGGGCGTTAATTGCCAATTTCTACGGTAGGTATCTAGACCTCCACGACAACAGCTTTAGAAGCCTGATGCAATGGCGATGCCTTAGGCTGGGGTTTTCACGTTTTAAAGCCGCGTTTTTTTTTCTCTGACCCATGTCTGGTTGATGTCTCACCAGCCGGGCAGCCAGTTGGGACGACAGCGGCTATCCATCCATGCAATCAGCTTCAGTCGATCAACCCATGTCAATTAGTGAGCTACCATGTATGCCTGTTATTGTGAGGGTATATATTCAACGCAGGTGCACAAACTACCGCACCGCCATACTCAGATTCCCCATCTCTCTTCGAAATGGCCTACAGCATGCGCAGAAAGGACCTGTTTTGGGTCGTTTTGGCCGGACAGCCTTATCCAACTCTTGCCCAAAATACGTCGTTCCAGGGTGATGAATTCTCTAACAATTTATTCAGTGACTTAGGTAAGATATATAATTTAATCAATGGTGGGAGGCAGTTTAGTGGTGCCGATGACGTCGACGACACCGTCTTGTGCTGGTGGTTAAATCATTGTATTTGTATACAGATGGGCCTAATTAGGATGTCGACAGTATTTTGGAACACCTAACTGATTGCAATTGCTAACCGTTTGCATATTTGGTGATATAGGCCCTCTGCTTGCGCTGTTTGGCGAGCGTGTTGCAACACAGTACTTAAGGCATAGTACCCGAAGGATCGAGTCCCTAATATTTGCCTGCGCGCCTCTGGGGATCCTGACAGCGGTGACATCTGCGATCCGGGTAGGTGGGGACAGGAGGTTAAAGGCAATGATTGGGCGTGCCGAAGAACCTGAGGCTGTAGCAGAAATCGAACTCATGAGGTAAAATATTACCGACTGCTCGTTCTTGCTTAATGGTACCAGAGCTAATTCCCAGGCCGTAGCTCTACGTCGGCGGATGTTTGTGAGCTTTGGAATGGGGTGGGCCTCGTGAGGGTCGTTGGGAAGCCACATATACTGGAACTGGTCATTGATGAAGGTATGTGAGTTTGGATAGATCCGGAATATCAATCTCTAATTTTGGGGTTCATGGGGCTAGAATTTGGACTAGATAACAGCTCCGGTGATGCTACGGAAGGAGTAAATAAGTCTTCGGGGCACTCGTATGGAATTTATACGCGCAAGGAACTGGTACCTGAACGTAACGATGTGAGTTTTAGTTGGCAGTGTACAATGATTTTGAGTACTCGAGTTTCTGGCTAACCGTTGGGCCCGAGTTATCGCGCGCCGCAGGTCGAACAATCCACCAACGGGTCCCTCGAATTCATCGCACCTAATATATCACTCAACACCATCGGCATTTCTATCCACGACTGGGAAGTTTACCTGGTTGCCCTGTGTGGTGTCATCTTGCAACTCGGTGTTGTTGCATTTGATGCCTTGGCAACGTATCATTGGGGCTGGGATAAAGGCGGGACATCTGTTCCCAAATATGCCTTCCCCTTGACGTCAATTGGCACAGTAGGCCTCGTTTATGGGATGTATCTCTGTGCTTATATCATTGAAGTCAGCACAGAGGAGCTGACATGGACACCTGAAAACTCCCAAACCAAGAATGAGAAACCCAAGCAGCTGCGAATTCTTTGGGTCCAAAAGAGCCAAACGGTTGGCGATCAAAGCTTCGGGTCCTATGCAATTTATGCTCCATTCACGGAGACTGCATCCCGGCGCCTCCTGACCTCACATCGACGACAAGAAAAGGAATTTGAAGCCAAGCTCCACAAGCTGACTATGGCTGCTACTGCTTTGAGCATCGGAGGTATGTGATAAATACTCTAGTCCTAAAACCGTCAAATCGGCTAACAGAATCGGGAAGCCTTCATTCTCCAATTTGTCGGGTATGTAATAGTACAAAGTCGCAGATGTTAGGAGATCGTGCATAACTGACGATGGAAGAATTATGGCAGTCTCCGGGCGATGCATTACTCCGCATCGATCGCACAGCTTCTTGTGACGATAATAATGACAGTACTTCGAGTCGTGATTCGGAGGCACATCTCCCAACCGCCAAAAAAACTGACTGCCGGCTTTGATGAAGCTCCTGCTCCGCAAACAAATACTCGCCCTCCAGGGAATACTGACGGTCAACAAGTTCAGTTTCAGATGCCTCGTCACAAAGATTATGCTGTTCAGGAGCTGACGAGCGGGCTTGAGTTGGACATTATCGCACTGCAACTTCAGCACTGCCGGCGTTGGCAGGTCTTGACATATGTTGAGCCTCCGCCACCGCAGCAACCACTACATGTAGTCCAGGGAAACGCGGCATTACCCAAACTTTCGGAAACACTTGCCCAAAAAGTTTTTGGGACCAGGATAAGACTCTCTGAGCTAGTCCAATCACCATGGCACACTGATCATGAGATCCAAGACCATGCCCAGAAGCTCTCCGACACAATTGCAGACCTCGCGAACTTTGTTTGGAGATTAGGTGATACCCCCAGTGGCTTGCTGGAACTTGAGGGTGAATTTTCGACAATAAGAGAAATATCTTGGAATCTTCTAGTTGAGACACAGGACGCTAATTCTGAGGGCCCTTGTCGGGAGGGGATACCTCTATCCGTACAGCGGGGCCGAATTGAAGGGCAGAAATGGAAGCCGTGGGAAGTCGATGGCTCGAGGGTTGATGCGCTGCTTCATCTGTGGATACAGCAGCTACGCACTGACAATGTTGAGGATGGAAACATGCTTTGGCTGCTATGCCCACAGGGTGATGATAGGGCACCCATGATCGCAGATTGGTGGATTGGTCGGGAAAGTTGCATTGTGAAAGGGCAAGAACTGGACGAAATCTGTCGAGAGCATTCTATTATCCGATCTTGTGGTGCTGCACAGGGACGTCCGGATAAGAGTAGAATTGTAGGTTGTGTGGGGACCTACAAAGACCCGAAAAATAAGACAACCTCGATGGTACCTGAGGCGGTCACAGGCCCTGTCACTCGAGCAATCATTCAGAATACGACATTGATCAGTTTCACGACCCAATATATCTTCTACACCTTTCTTTGTAAATTGGTGGACTCCATTGCATGGATAACCCCAGAGACGCAAATCGAGGAGAGCACCGGGCAGGGCACAGCACTGCTGGCTAATAAAGCGATCACAGAGCTTGCCCATAAAATGCAAGAAAGGGGTTTGATGGGGGTGGCCGATGCTTACAGAATGATTGTGTGTGCGCTTCATGCGGGAAAAAAGCTTCCACTAGCGAGTTCAGAAGAGCCGAATGCACCATCATTCTTCAACATTTATAATGATGCCCTTGAACTTGGCTTCCGTGTCAAGCGGAAAGACATTTTTCATGAAGCTCAGGAGATATGTGCAATAGAAGTTGAATGGCTTTTGGCCCAAAATAGGTCTGCAGAGGCTGCAATTCTATTGATCAAAGCAATCCAGCGATGTGAGACCATTAGTTTGGCAGGCGAAAATAGACCCGGCGAGGAGAGCTGGGTTAAGGGCAGGTTGAGGATGATGATGGGAAGTGTTGCGGACCAATTTGTATCTGATATATCAAAGCCTGTAACCGGTTCCAGCAGTATCGATGGACGTACTAACACCACACCGGTGGCCCCTGAACCACTGATGGTGACCTCAGCTGAGCTTTCGCTTGAAGACGCCATATGTTCGAACGAAGTAACTGCTGTGCACAAGCTCATCAAAAATGGAGCCATGGTCAACGACTCATTGAGCCCTTCTGGGGCAAACTCCTTAGATTGCGCTGCTCGTGAACATCATAGGGATATGATTATTCTTCTACATCTTCATGGAGCATCACTCACCCGGGCGCCTATGTGGTGGGCGATTGAAGGAGGGAACGCAAGGCAGTGTTCCGAGGGCGATTGCCTAGAGGTCATGAAGCTTCTGCTAGAGCTAGGGTCAAGCCCAAACATTGCTGAGCCTCACACAGGACAACTTCCCCTACATGTCGCAGCAAAATCCAACTTTGCAGAGGTTGTCGCTTGGCTGATGACAGAATCTAAGTATGATATATCTGTCGGGGCAGGGGATAAAGAAGGGTTGACTGCTTTGCACTACGCAGCAAAAGGAGGACATGGCTCGATGGTCACGTCACTCATTGAGGTTCACCATGCGGATATCAATTGTGGCAGTACGACAGATAAGAAGACGGCGCTGCATCATGCTGCAATACACGGGGACTTGGTAGTTCTGGAGATGCTTTGCAATCAGGTCGGAATTGACCTCGAGGCCCGCTGTAGCGAAGGCAAATCAGCATTATTATACGCATCACAGAAGGGACATTACGCAATGATAGAGGCATTAGCAAGTAGAGGGGCTGACGTTAATGCGAAAGATACCCTTACAAAAGGCACGGGACTGCACCTGGCGGCGATGGAAGGGCATGCGAAAACGATACGACTCCTACTCGACAAGGGCGGTACTTGTGATGATCAGGACGAGGATGGGAAAACCGCACTACACCATGCAGCAAAGGAAGCGCGAGGATTGGTTACATACATCCTCTTGAGTAAAGGTGCTTCGTGCGACCTATGTGACAAATCTGGCAAGACAGCATTGGATTATGCAGAATACAATCTAGAAGAAATTGCACATGGGCATGACAGCTCTGTTGCACCCAAGGCCCCACGTGCAGTGTGCGAAGGAATAGTGTGGGTCCTTGAGAACGGGGCTGCTATTAAGGTGACCGCGGGTACAACAGAAATGCAACGCGCTGCCACACTTGGGGACATTCTCGCTGTCGAAATGCTTCTGGCGATTGGGGTTGATACTGAAGAGAAGGATAATGACGGCTGTACAGCTTTAATATATGGCGCATACAATGGTCATGAACGGGTAGTGCAGGCGCTGATAGACAGTGGTGCTAATATTGAGAACCCTAATCAAGATCTAACAACACCACTGCACACAGCAGTCGAGAACGGCCATGAGCTGATAGTGCGACTCCTCCTCGACCGTGGTGCTACAGTTAATGCAAAGGATAGAAGTGGTGCAACACCATTGCTCTTAGCAGCATCGAACGGCTATGAGCGAGTTGTGCAATTACTGCTAGAAGGTGGTGCTGAAACGGAGGTAAAGCCGAATGATATGAATACAACACCATTGTACCTCGCAGCATGGAACGGCCATGACCGGGTTGTGCAATTGCTGCTAGAAGGTGGTGCTGACATTGAGGGAGCAAACGAAAATGGTGCAACGCTACCGCGGCTTGCAGCACAGAGCGGCTATGGGCGGGTTGTGCAATTGCTACTAGAAGCTGGTGCCCAAGCTGGAGGAGCAAACGAAAATGGTGCAACACTACTGTACATTGCAGCACAGAACGGGTTTGAGCGAGCTGTGGAGTTGCTGCTAGGACGCGGTGCTGAGATTGAAGCAGCAACCGAAGATGGTGCAACACCACTGTACATTGCGGCGCGGTATGGCAATGAGCAGGTTGTGCGGTTGCTGCTAGAAGGTGGTGCTAAAGTTGATGCGAAGGAAAGAGCTGGTGCCACACCACTGTGCATTGCAGCAATGCACGACCATGAGCGGGTCGTGAAGCTGCTGCTAGAAGGTGGTGCTGAAATCGAGGCAAGGCTGAATGATATTGGCAAAACACCACTGCACATAGCAGCAGAAAACGGCCATGAGCGAGTTGTGCGATTGCTGCTAGAACGTGGTGCTGAAATTGAGGCAAGGCTGAATGGTATTAACGCAACACCATTGTACCTCGCAGCATGGAATGGCCGTGAGCGGGTTGTAAAATTGCTGCTAGAACGTGGTGCTGCAATTGAGGCAGCAAACGAAAATGGCGCAACACCACTGTACATTGCAGCACAGAACGGTCATGAGTGGGTTGTGCAATTGCTCCTAGAAGGGGGTGCTGAAATCGATGTAAAAGGGTGCGGTTTAACACCGCTGTACATTGCAGCATGGAACGGCCATGAGCGGGTTGTGCAATTGCTGCAAGATGCTGGCGCCGAACTTCATGTAACGGACAGCTACGGAAGAACAGTTTTGCATGTGGCAACGCAAATGCAACATCCGGCTATGATAAAATTCTTGATTGGTAGGGGCATTGATACTTCCGTAAGGGACAATGCGGGGAGAATTGCCAGTGACTACGCACAGTTTCCATCCGACGGCTATGAACTCAATCCTAAAGTTCGGGAAGTGTGGCATAGCTTGCAGTCTCGCACGGAGGAAGGGGGGGTTGCACAAATTGAAGGAGTTCAGGAACATCAGGGGCTAGCTGCACCTCATAGTATAGCCTAGATGGTGTACCTAGGCTCTATATCCACTACGTAGGACTACACTAGGAAGTGGGAGATATTGGACAGTCCGATCTAGTCTTTTCTAATACTACTTTTCGTTTTGGCCCTTTGATTGAATGTGGCCTCAATTTTTGTTTCTGAAAGTGACGATATATATTGCTGTTGCCGCAGTGTGGAAAAGTGTTTCTTTAATTCCGTGTAAGGTCTCTGGCATTATCAAACTCAGTAGCTATTTTCTTGAGAACCAGATCAGATAGCCACAGGCATCTCAATCCTTTGCCTGCCGTTTCTCTTGCTTTAAGCTGCAGGGCACAACCAGACTAGCTAGGCAACATGTATTTCTACTACCTTGAAATCTAATATCTCAGTATTACTAGCATTAGCAGCAGCAGATGGTTGATCAAACCTTGTTTGTATATTGATATTCAACAGATTACCCTGAATACCATCCTTATACGATGGTAAAAGATATCATACCCTCCCTGCATAAAGAGGCCTAAACGTTGCATATTGGAGAATTATGGATTTGGGAGTGAGACATATATTGCATATTTATGCAGGGTATGATATTTTTTGCTACCGCACTGTTTTTGTACAATTCCATCCATCACTTTGACGGCCAAATTCGGCAAAAGTGCCCTCCAAAATAGTGTCAAAAATCACCGCTTTGCTAGAATCACTTGGCTCTAGTCATTTAGAACTTATTGAAAGCTCCTTCTGACCTACTATTTAGCTTGTCAAGGGGCAGAATACATCACGGTATGGAAGTTACATGACACCCACGAACACATATTTCGGGCCACCAATTGCTGGCAAATATAGATAGAGTTACACATTATTTCAGGATATCAGAGAACTCAGTATTTTGAAAGAAATTCCAGGGGTATAGCTTTTACTTTGCTTGTTCTGATTTTTAATATTTCTGGGGGGGAAGGGGCAGTTTTGCTGAATTTGGCGGTACTCTGTACAAGACTTATAGCGTAGAGCTATACCATTGTGATTTGTGAGTCTTTACCAGCATAGTTACAATTTGGCAAACTTCAATGATATGTAGGTTTTCCGGACTCATCAAATGAGGCTATCACCCAATTGCAAGCTATACACCCTATGAAAATCTTCGCATGTCAAAGTCACGAGCCTCTCAAGCCTGGGGTGGGGTGCTGTGCCGCCCTTAATATCCCCGGGACCCAAATTCCCACCAAAAATGCCCTAAAAATGAGCCTAGACTTTGTCCAGAGCTCTCGAGCTATCGCAACTAAGTCATGAGGGGATTTTTAGCGGTATATTCTAGAGGTGCACTCAACTATATTTCCAAGTGGGTGAGTTTAGCTGGCGATAAAGGTTTACGTTAGTGCTCAGTAAGCGATAACATGCAGTTCTCAAGATACTACGTAAGTTATACTCTGGGGAGGCTGTTGAACCTCTGCTATGGCTTTCAGGACCTACCTGCCTAGAGTACCACTGGATTACCACTGGGAAAACAGTTTCATGAATGTGTGGTTCTCAGGACAAGATACTGAGAACATCAAGTTTTACCCTGGATTATTGCATAGTTTGAGAAATCCAAGGTAAGCTTATGACCCTGGACCAAGTTCTGTAGTGGCAACAGGCGGCACTAGACTTTTTACGCACGCAAAATCCTAGGAAATTCCCCATAGAGTGTTAGGATTGGTAGAGTATGATGATAGTCTATAGATCAGGGAGAAGGCGGAACCCCAAGTTGTTGCTTAAACATCTGTGTATTTAATTTCTGAGTGATCCACTGGTAAGTGATGGGTTCAAAACCGCCAATAGTTAATAACCCAAATAGTTAGGTTTAAGCCCCAGAAGATCCCTTTACTAGGTTAACCTCTGAAGCATGCAATAAAGGGCCCAACTACTGGTTCTTGTTAAGTATGTATATGTTCTGGGCCGCTCGCGGGTAATTAATATAATTACTCAATTTGGCAAATGTCAATCGAACAAAACATTCCGATACACTCAAAAGTACCTACGAAATTATTTTTGACCGACCCTATCCACATCACGTACCATTCATTTTAGTCGGAGAGAGAAGGCAGACATAGAATAAGAGGAGAATTCCAGGAATATTGCCTCATGTCCTTCGAATGAAGAACATGTTGATGACGGTAACAACTCATCATCTTCATCTCTTCTGAGGTATGTAATGGGGGGGAGGATGCTAAGTTCATTGCTATTGTAGAAATCTACAATGTTTCCTATGCAATAGGCATTTTAAATTAATTTCTTATCCACGGGGGGTTTAAATCTACCGAGGTTCTTATACATGAGGTCCTAATGGCTCGGCAATCAGGTCCGGCCACCTTGTGCTGACTATTAATGCGCTGTATGGAATTCAGTGAAGTATAGAACAGTGATAATATTTTTTGTCTACATCTTATGGCACCATTTCTTTTACATTAGAAAAAAAACCCACTGTTTCCTACTTATAGGATCCGGGTAAGGCCTTTAATCGCAGGTTCTTTCTTGTATGATTTCTACGGTACCTTCAATTTCACAATTTTAAACCAAATCGAAGCAGGTTCTAGATTTATGCAACAGTTAGATGCTGTTTTACAGTATCGTAGACAGGCAGATCAGGACCAAATGGCAAAACGCTTAAAGAGGTGTCATATTTTTGGAGTTGTGGTATTTTTATTTTTTATTTTTAATACTCAGATATGGCATGATGAGCCGGCCGGAAACCCGACTGGAGGGTAGGGAAGACAACAAAAACCATAGCCTGAACTCCATCAATTGTTAACCAAGTCTGGCGTATTTAACCTTTAAAAGACCTCTCACCAGCTACCGACCTTGAATGACATTCCAGATACTCCGACTGCTAGGCAAACCGCAATTACATTAGCCAATGTTGCTTGCCAGGCATCTACAACTACTCGTGTTTCTACCGATGCTTTAAGAATGATCAATTTATTGAATGCGAAAGTGTCAACGGATCATGTCGGTGGTAACCTCTTAGTTCTAGCTGGATGAACACAAATTAGACTGTGAGGGGAGAAATCGACTTGGAAATATATGGATCTATTGCAGAGCTCCAGCTAGGTATACCTTTATTAATTCTGTTTTTCATTTTGTAAATCAGTACTCTTAAAGCTTTATCAATTCAAGTACGTTATACACCAAATGGAGGAATTATTTAAATTGCCCGTGAGCGGCCCAGAACATATATTCTAGACTGTGGTTTGCATAGCTACTCTGTACCAGCATACACCTGATATCGCTCATCACAGGCTTAAGCCTACAAATAGCCCAAGAGCCTTTAGTTTAACCCCATAGGAGCCCAAAAGTGGGTAATTCCTGGTGGGTTAAGGCTATCTTGAGTTTAGGTTAAGTCTTGGATAGGTGTAAAGACGTTCTGCCATATACCTAACATATCCCATAGTGGTTTACAGAGTGTTTGATCGTAGGGTAAACATAATGGGAATTTTAGAAATCAATGGATGCAAAGAAATTAACAACGGGATATAGGCGCAAATAGCAGACCATCAAAGCAGGGGGGTTCGAAACAAAGCGCTTCTTACGTAGATAAGTGACCTGAATTCGCAGCAGATTCACATCCGATGTATTCCCCACGGGAGCATAATCTAGTGAATACTACGGTGGCTTATCATTTAACCCTCGGTGGTGTACATAGCGGGGGGGTATCACAGAGAGTATGTGTTGTGCTCGGTGCGAGATAGTTGCAATGTTTACTCGTTTTTCACTAGCGTGATTAAACACAAAGTTGTAATTATCCACCTTCAGTGACTGAGTAGCTAGGTTCGGTTAAGCGCGTAAATATTCACAACAGAGAAATCCCTAGTCTGGTAAAAGATTACATGTAGCACCCACCTCTTGCCTACTTATATAGTCGACTTCATTAGTGTATATGCACTAGGTACCCCCACGTTATTTTACTTTCTATGGCCACAACCTTGAGAACGGTAGGATGCATGCATAGTATACAGGTCGAGGGAGGGAATATTGTGCTGGCTATCAGGGCATTGGTAAGTGGAATGGTGAAGCATTTGTGGTGAATTGCATACACATTGATATATGTCCATCTACATTAATTTACTCACTTGAACTCTCCATGCTCCATGGTGAACTCGCCACTCACACAGTCACTCACACAATCACTCGCAAAATCTCTCACAAATCTCTCACGCATACTCATCTCCACGCTCCACGCTCCATGGTGAGGTATTGTCACCTTCGTGCTATCAAACCAACAAAATATGAGAAGATTGATAACAGGACCCTCATCACAAGGATTCTTCCCTTACCAGGAATTAGCTGGCTCTGCCTCACAATATATATAGATTACGTGAATAGTATCTGAGCATCCGCGCAGGCTCCGAGCCCGAGTCAGCATGCCAGTACATAACCGCATACTACGATACAGTACATGGATGACTATTTTCATTGTTTCCCTTCCAAGTTTCTGACGCTCCTTCCATAGCGTCCTATAAGCCTATCCCCTCTAATAGCCTATATTTCTATAGTTCTCTACAGCTGCCATTGTGTGCTGTCAAAAGTTTAAGCAGAAGCGCACTGCAGAACATTATATTTCCAATACACACGATGCGTTTACGCACAAACCAATACATATGGCGATTACGCACCAAACCATACATCTAGCTCACAATCCCAATAGATGCTTTTACGAACGATACTGGAAAGTGAAAGGGGAAGTAACAAGGCTTTATTTCAATGGGGGAGGTCTGTTGGTTTTTCAATTGGAGAGGTCTCTATGTTTTTATGGGGGAGGTTTCCATACTTACAAGTTTACACCCAGGGGTAACGTGTCTTTGCTCTGTTTTTTGTTTCCTTTCCTTTTTTTTTTAATATTTTGGTTTTTCTTTATTGAGGTTCCGCGTTAGGGGGAGGTTTGGGTAACGCTCCACTTTCCACATGTGGAAACCTACACTAGGGAGCTCGGGCGACAGACTTTCTCCTCTTCTTCTACACTATGCTCACACGATGACGATAGAGAATACAGATCTCATCACTCGAACCTACCACGTACTATCTACATGACCTTCTACATGACCTTCTAGTATGTATATATGTTCTGGTCCGCTCGCGGGCAGCATACCCTCTATGCCGGTCGCGGGCAATTAATATAATTACTCAATTTAGTAAATGTCAATCGACCAAAACGTTCTGCTACACTTAAATTTCCCTATGATATTGTTCTTGACCGACCCTATCCACATCACGTACCCTTCCTTTTGGTCAGTGGGAGATCTTGATGCGCTTATGGAACTTGAAGTCAGTGAAGCTTGGAACAATCATAACATCTTTTGTCTACATCTTGTCGCATGATTTCTTTTTACACTAGAAAATCCTCATTGTTTTTTACTGTAATCACAGGATCTGGGTAACGCGCAAGGCGGTGGTTTCTTAATCGCAGGTACTTATACGAGGATTTCTGCCATACCTTCAATTCCTCGATTTTAAACTAAATTAAAGCAGGCTCTAGACTTATATAATAGGTAGATATTGTTTTACATTGTTGTCGATAGGTGGGATGGCACAATGCTACAATAGACGTCATATTTTTTAGCCAAACCCAATAACAAATAGCTATAGGCAAACGCTATTGCAAATCACAGCCTGAACGCCATCAATTGTTAACCAAGTATGGCGTATTTGCTAACCTTTACCCAACTAAAAGCTTCTAACCAGCTACCAACCTTATGTGCCTGGAGAATAATATTCCAGATGTTCTGACTGCTTGGTAAACTACAATTAGATTAGCCAATGCTCCATCTACAACTACTCGAGTTTTCGGTTGAAAAAATTCTACCCTAATCATTGCTGCCGATGCTGAATTTATTTATATATGAAAATATCAATAGACTATGACTGTGAGCTCTAGCTGAACGAACACAAATTGGACTGCTAGAGCTGAATCCGATCGAAGTGTAAATAGATGAACCTATTGCAGTCGCTGGGATAGGTATACTGTTATTAATTCTTTTTTTTTCTTGGTAAACCAGTACTTGTAAACCTTTATCAATTCAAGTGCGTTATACACCAAATCGAGGAATTATTTAAATTGCCCGTGGGCTTATGGGCCTGGAGAATGACATTCAAGATACTCCGACTGCTAGGCAAACCACAATTACATTAGCCAATGCTGCTTGCCAGGCATCTACAAATACTCGTGTTTCTGCCGATGCTGTAAGAATGATTAATTTATTGAATGCGAAAGTGTCAACG
>Ga0307511_10002975_pt1 | contig 17538 bp, 21 predicted proteins | sample 13_EM_MG_FD_200266 | JGI IMG/M metagenome (GOLD analysis project Ga0307511, IMG submission 200266) | Populus trichocarpa ectomycorrhiza microbial communities from riparian zone in the Pacific Northwest, United States - 13_EM | ecosystem: Host-associated > Plants > Roots > Unclassified | place... | reverse complement strand
CTTCCCTCGCCCAATACGTCACAGAATACAGACATACATACCAATGTCAGGAAGTGTGGGGAGAGATTCTGGGAGGAGGGGGAGGAGGATGTGAGTCACGGCAACGGGTGCGGGTGGGACTTAAACAGACCCACAGTAGCAACGGTTGCAGGGTTAAACCTTCCAATACACTCGTCGTCATTGAGTATGTATATGACTGAAGAAGAGTCGTGAATACTGTTGAACCATGTCCGAGTCGCAAAGTTGAGTCGAGTAACAAAGGCGATCAGCAAAAGCACCAGGGGATACTGAAAAAAACCATACACACATACAGTCGGACTCTCTTATATCCATCCAGCGCACGAGGCCGGACGGAACACCCCCTTCTAGAGTCTATACACTCTATTCACTCTATTTCGCCGCGATCAGCGTTACGGAATCACACGTACATATGCATGCGGGTGTGGCAGGAGGCAAAAAGTGAAAATTTGACTCGTGATCTCGGTGTGGATAGGGTTGAGAGAAACTTTCCCGTAAGTAGGACGGGTTGAGGGTGGTCAAGGGTGGGAACATAACCGCGAGGTGCCCCCTCTATATAGTGCGAGGGTAGAGGGTGTCGGAATCGATGAAGGTCCGGTTGGCGTCTGTCTGTTCAGTGACAGTCTTGTGAGGTACTGGGGATTGGCTGTGTATGCCCCGGGGATTACAGCAATAACGTCTTTGTTAGTGTCAAGTTCCGACCGCGCTGCGCTGCGCTCGGTGTTCATGAACGTTCATGCATCATGACGAGAGAAACAAGACGGAACCAAGGAAATTACACTCCTTCTCTCTGTCTCCTGACACAGAGTGACAAAAGCATATTCAAACCCAAAAAGCGGAATGGTGCAAATGAAGAGGGGGTTATACGTACGAGACAAGGGACGAGGGGGGAGACAAAACAAAAACAAAACTCGAATTTGAGAACCGGGGTCTGTAATATTGAAACCGATTAGCCCGATTTGCCGGGAGGCGCGCACAGCCGAGGAACGACCCTTCCAATCGAGGGGGGTAGTATATAAACCTCAACCCGCAACCACCGTTTGTCCGCTCAACTCCTCTCCTCTCATCGACACCACTCAACTCGGAACTACTCAACCTCTCACTGCATTCATCCCTCACGCCACGCATACACACAACCCTTACGACACACGACCCCCGAACACCAACGCGCGCCAACCATGTCACCCTCATCGTTCCCATCTCCAACTTCACCCCAGTACCTTGGCATCGGCGTTCACCAAGGAGCCGTAGACCCGTCGACGGTGACCTCTGCCCCACCTCCGGAAGTCATGAGACACATCCTCGGCGTTCTGCAAGGCATGGGCGTCGCGATCACCGAGGAGAGCAAATTCAGATTGAGATGCGTCCGGCCGCTGAGGAGAGATTCGGGCGCGAGCGATAGGACTACGAGCAGCGAGGAATCCACCAGTTCTGTGAGTCTTTTGCCACTTGACTTGATTACGGAACCCCCCCCCCCCTCCACGATCCAGCGTCCTCGCCTCACGGAACGGGGACACTATTTCCCGGGAGGTTGGCTTTGGGTCATATCACGGCTCCCTCACCGCCCCACTCCCTCGTCTATTTCGTTCCATTCAATGCCTCGGAACCCCCTTCACCCGTGGAGTTGCCGTGAGCGTCACCACGTGAGCCGCTGTGCTGACCAGCCCTTCCTTTGTTTGTCTATATTGGATGTTCGGATATCAGGACACGCTGTACGGTGATCAGAGCGAGGACCCTGGGAGCGAAGTCCGGTTCACGGTTGAGCTGACGGAAATAAGCGGATTGAAATCGACATACAGTCTTGATATCCGGCGGCTGAAGGGTCCGCTTCGGAGCTACAAGTACATGTACGATTCCCTGCGAGAGTGAGTGCGTTTCCTTTGTTTGTGCTGACTTCACTGGCACGTCTCTTCCATCGGTTACCATCTTCCCCGACACGAATTGCTAGGACGTCTTGCTGACGAGCTCCCTTTATGTTGCCCTCTCTCCAGCCGAGCCAACCTGCCTGCACTCAACTCGCAGTCCCACTGATGACCACATTTACGAACTCATGAACCTCCCCCCCGCTCTGTGACTGGATTACAACATGCGCATCATTAGACTTAAACTTCAGGTACCGACGACCTCTCTCTCTCTCTCGTTGGATTGTATGGCTAGTGTAAAATTCTCTTTCTTCCTCGTCAAAGGGTATACGACTTCGTTTTTCTTTACCCTTGTGACGATTAGACTCTTGGGTTAGGATGTTCGTAGGGATTCCATGGTCGACATCATCGATGATCTTTTGTTCTTGCTCGAATGGCAACCATTGTTTTGTTCAATCGGTCGAGTGCCTGCGCTCGTCGGGTTAGCTGCGAGATCTCTGAGACATTGACCCTGGCGCCCCTCATCGCCGCATCGGAGATGGCTTCCCTGCTCGGTCGCTTGAATGCCTTTGAAAGGACCCCCGAAATTTATCTCTCTTTTCTTGTTGTCAACGGCCACCCTCTCCATACCTCACAAGGGCCGGAGCAACTTTGGGAGAGAACGTCTACAACCGTGCCCTTAGCGAAACACGTCTTATCCCGCGACCCAGGTACACGTGGGAGGAGTCAAATCACCCGGCGGGAGAAGTCGGCGGGGATAAGCGAGCGCTTCTTTCCGTGTTCCCCCCACCCTCTCATGTTCGACTCAGATAAGATTCGCCTCAAAGACGTTTGAGTTTGATCGACGACGGAGATTAGGTCGCCCACGAGCCTCTACAGCCAAAATGAAGAGGCAAAGCCAGCGGGAGGGGGATTGAACAGAACCCGGGATGGATTTAGGTCCCGCCTTGTGCCGAATTAGGAAAGGACCAGGCCGGGTTGAATGGCGGATCGGTGGCTGATCCTCGCTTCGACGTTCTCATCCGAACCGCCTTTGTCTCCGTCTCCATACGGACAAGGCAACGACCGAATCCGTGCGTGTCTTTCGAAAATCCTGTTGTGGACCATGGTTGGTATCCACTCTCTCGGGTGGGTGGGGGAACCAAGGGACCCACGCACCACTACGACCGTGGTCTCAACCGTCGCGGGGAAACCGCGCCTATACACGTCCGTGTGTGTGGGGCCGAAAAAGGAAACGTGGTCCAAGCCAAGGTCCAGCGACCCGGACCCGCGCCGCCATCAGGAACCGAATTCGGAGAGGGGGTCCGACAGATTGGGTGGACGGTCATCCGACTTGGTACTAGCTCCAGTTCTCTTTCCTCGGACGCGCTGAGTTTTTAAGGTTCACTGATGGTCCTCCCTCCCATCAGCTTTCGCAGGGACTATAACAATAAGCCATGACGGCTATACATCCTCTGTCCTCCCCCTCACACCCTCCCCCACGCCGCCTGTCTTCTGGCGTGTTCTCTTTTGTCTCCTCTACTCTCACCCGGCCAACACGAGGTAGGAGGAACTCCGTCTTGAGGAACCGGAGGTAGCCTGTTGTATTCTTCCTTGTATCCTCTATCCCCATCCGCCCCCGGAACCAAACCTTGCCTGCGACCCACACCCCTGGCACCTTGTCCCTCCATTAGACCCCAAAATGCCGGCCGTTAATCACGTTTTCACCGTCTTCTCTCTCTTCGCCTTCACATCCGCATCCGTCCCGCTCACTTGGCACCTCACCGAGGCTCTCAGCTGGAATGCCGGCACGTGTCTGTTCATCTTCTGGACCGGCTTTTCGTCTTTTGTGTGGTTCGTCAACTCGATCGTGTGGGATGGGAACATTGTGAATTGGACGCCCGGGTGGTGCGACATCTGTGAGTAACACCCCACTTCCAGCCCTGTTCGGAGTATTGACGGGTTGTCACGTAGCCACGAGGGTTGCGATCGCGACGACCGTCGGGATCCCTGCTTCGATGTTGGTCATTCAGAGGAGGCTTTTCTTCATGGTTAGACGGTCCTCAATGAACGAAACGACTGCGCAGGTACGTTTTCCGACCCACCCCCTTGGTTTGGTCTAGCGGATCGACTGACCGTTTTGCGATCGTACAGAAACGCCGTGCACTCGCGATCGACCTACTCATTGGGCTCGGCCTTCCTATCCTGAACATGATCCTTTGTGCGCCAAGCTCCTTGTATTCTCCTTCCGTCTTTCTAACCCACAAAGCAGCCATTATCGTTCAAGGACACAGGTTCGACATCTTTGAAGACGTCGGATGCTACCCGGCCATTGTCAACACCTCTTTGACATACCTCCTCATCACGCTCTGGCCAGTCTTCATCGGAATCGCCTCACTCGTCTTCACAATCATGAACCTTTTCTACATCCGGTCCCATCGTCACGCTCTCAACTCCTGGATGGAATGCACATGCTCCTCCCTCCTCACTTCTTCCCTCTTCACCCGTTTCGTCGTCCTCGGCCTCATCACGTTCAGCTTATCCTCCATGGTCGCCATCCGTAATCTGGTTTCGCAGATCACCACCGTGTCTGTGGCTTGGCCCGGGTGGGACGTCGTGCACGCGGATTTCGGAAGGGTCGATCAGATCCCTCGTGCGATTTGGGCTGGACGTGGAAGGGATTCTGGGTTTGGAGTTGAGCTTAGGCGGTGGGTCTCTGTGGCTTGCGCTTTGGCTGCGTTTTTCGTTCTTGGAACCACGAAGGAAGCTGGAGAGAGGTATAGGGCTTTCGGAAAGATGATCTTGAGCCTTGTCGGAGGAGGAAGCGGTAAGCAACAAGATGAGGGAAGCGGGGATCTCAAGAGGTGAGTAACTACAGACATCCCAGGTCACGTTTTACTGACTCGGAATTTCTGTGGTAGCTCGGAAGTCGTCAAGGCTTACTACACACACGAAGAGATCGTACTCCCAATCATCAAGAAACACCAGGAACAATTCCCTCCATCCCCCACGATATCCACTCCAAGCCTCCCATCCTCTCCCACCGTCTCACGCACGCCATCCCTCACCAAAACCCAACAACAGCCCACTTCCGTCTCTCCTACACCGAAATCGAAATCGTCTATCAGGGTTCCGGCGCCGAGGTTGGATCCGTATGGACCTGCTTATGGGACGAGGGCGGCCATTAAGCCTGAGGAGATCGGGAAGCGAGGGAGGGGGAGGACTCCGCCTACTCCGACCAGTCCTGGGTTTGGAGGAGGGGATATGCTTGGAGCGTTGTTGACCTCGAGCTACAAGAACAAGGAGGGGAGTAAGAAGAAGGACAAGGATGGGAAGGAGAAGGTCATGCCAAAGGTCATGATGACCCCGTTCTGAGGAACCGTCGTCGATTTTTCTACCCTCCACCCTCACAAATCACCTTGTCCCCCCTCCGTTCTTACATTTATTTGGCCGCGCTGGTCACGTAGCATACTTCGCCTTGTCTAATACCACCTACCCCCTTCACCACCCGCCATATATACGGTGGGGACGTCATCGGGATCGGCTTACACATATACGTATTTATCTCCCCTCTTGGGTCTTTCGAAACACCCACCCCAATGTAGCACTACTTACTAACTACCTATACTTTGTTTTTCTTTCTTTTCTTGGAATCGAATCTACGGATGAATTTGGATGGATATGGGAACTCGAAAGATCGGAGGTGTGTGGGTCACTGAATGACAACGCCAAGCTCCCGGGCTTTCCAAGCCCTGTCAAGATCTCGCCATGTGATTATCTATAAGGACGTAGAATTCATGAATCAGTGTTCGCGGATCTAGCGGTTGTTGATCCACATCTCCCACGACCCCCCCCAATGTCAATGTCATTGACTGATTGGCAGGAGCGGCCCGGTTCGGTGTTTCGTGACCCACGCCGCGCCGAACGTTCTACGTCGGGTCCGTAAGAATGGGGGGGGAGGGTGCTTGATGCTCTTGTGTTTTTTTGTTCATCATTCTCGCTCGTGGAATTCGGAACCTAACGCGAACGTCTCAAAAGCCCCACTCCCACGCGGAACACGCACCAGGGTTTTCTCCTTTCAGTAATATGGGCATCACTGACCACACGCGTCGGAGGTATCAACCTCCCGGAAAAAGACAAAGAACGTGCACTGCCGTTATTCGTCCCCGCGGACCGCCCAGACTCCCAGAACCCTGACACACACAATGAGTGGTCTCGCTGGATCACACGGGCACACGGGCATACGCAACTCACGCAAACGCGCCGACATTCAAAGATTTCAACACTAGTGCATTGAAGCATACGCATATGTACGGAAACAGCAGGGGGGTTTGTAAGTAAGGCTACACGGAGGTTCTGTAAAATGTCTGAGGAGGAGGGGGGATATCGACACCCTCGCACTACGGGCCACCATACAACATCTACACGCCAAGCAACAGCAAGGGAGATGAGAGGGATGGACAAGGAGAGAAGGATGTCAGGCAAGGTATATAGATACACAGCATGGCGAAAACTGTCCCGAAACACAAATCGCGTCCTGCTTCACCATCGCGCAAATCCCAATCGCGAAGAGAGGCTCGCGCACTTTTCCTGTGGTACAACCCAGTCGACCAGGGAGGAAAGAGCGCAGTGACCATGACGAGAGGATGGTGCGTGGTGGGGAGAGGAAGACTTTCGGAATCGGGGAGAACTAGAGAAGGAAAGGAGGTATTCACAGCGAAGACCGGGAACGTGAGGTGATGGATGCGGACGACCCCGGCGTAACTAGAAGGTCGAAAAATTATGTAAGTTGAGTTGTCGAGGAGAGAAATCGCATATACGGAGAGGTTGGGTGGTGGGTGGGTGAAAAAATACAGTGCGTGAGGGAAGTAATCGGTCGTCCAAGAAGCATTTTAGACACTCGGATATATCCAAAGGGGTTTTTCCCCAAGAAACGCTGAAGGTCGAAGGGGTGTGCCGATCTCGGGGTGTGGTAGACGGATAACGAGGAGGGTGAGGGGGGGGGAGGACTTCGATACCTGCTCCCTATACCGTCTCTTTGACCACGCTCATGTAAACCGCCGTAGTCTCGTGGTGTTGACTCCCCGAATACGTCGAATAAATCGACGGGCTATCCATAAACGAGCTCGTACTCGGCGAGACATCATCCACGTTCCCACCCCCATTCGTATTCGCGTTCGCGTTCCGACCCGTCACGGAAGTCTTACTCCCCCACCTCTTCAACGAGCTCTTTCCAGGCACCAGAACAGGACTCTTACTCCTCGGCGCCGCTTTCAACTCTGGCACAGAACCGATTTGGACGATACCTGGGCCTTGGAAAGGAGCTGAGATTCGGGGAGGAGGTGTGACGGTGGTAGTGGTGGGTGTGCCGAAGATGTACGCGCGATCGCGGTTCGTGATCGTGGCCTTGGGGAAGGTGGGAGAGGGTTGTCGAACGTAGTCGTAGTACGAGTCACGGTCACTTCCCTTCGTTGTTGGAGTGGAAGGGCAGAGGGTAGGGGATGGTGTAAGTCCACTGCGACTCGGGGATCGGGTCGGAGGAGGCGAAGGGCCGCTGAGGGGGATCGAGGTTGGTGGACGGGGCCAAACGGAGACGCTCAGGTTCTCCCTCGACTTGGATTGCCGTAGGCCACGTTCGACCAGTGGTTCAGCAGGAGGCTGAGACCGGACCTCAGCCGATAGAGAATCCTGTGGGGCAGGTCTGGTGGGTCGAGGGGGAGGCATAAACGCAGTAAAGGTCGACGTCGTCGTTGGGGTTGTCGGGAAATTGGACGGAGGCCGGAGATGTTTATCCACTTTCAGGGGCTCCACCTTCGAGACAGGCGACTTCCGAATCAGCTGTTGAGATTCCGCGTGAACGTCCAACTCCTCCGCAGACTGGGGGGTAATCGGAGAAAGTATGATCATCCCCACACGCCCAAGAGCCTCCTTCGCAGTCGGCGACAAAAGGTAATTCTGGGTCGAAGCCGCGAACGACGCGTCGTGTTCCTCTTCAGCGCTCGATTCGGAATGGGTCGGGGACGGGAGTCGTAAAGCGGGAGGAGGGATCCTCAACGGAGACATCTTCACTTTGGCCTTGAAACTCGTCTGCTTCTTCAGTGACTCGGCAGATTTAAGGGTATCATCCCAACCAGACTTGAACGGGTCATGGACCGCCTTTGGAGGAGCGGTCAAAGGCACGACCGTGACGTCTTCCAACTGCCTATTTCGGTAAAAGGTAACGGGATCAGTACCATGCCAGCCGAGCGGATGAAGAGCAGAAGGGAATGATCGGAATAGGAACAAGCGAACGTACTGAATAGGCAAGTCAAACTTCTGCTTCGGCGTGAACAGCCCGATGGTTCTCTTCTTTGCGGAGATACAGAAGTGTAACCCGGCAGTCCAACATTCCTTTGTGGAAGCGAATATCGCGACGAGAACGAAGGCGGTGATCGGGGCCATCCACCAGATCACCTCCGTGCGACCTCTCGCACCAGCAGCGGACCGTGACTTGTTCTCTTTGGAGATAACCGTGATCAGATCATCCTGGTGAACGGCGGACCATGAGGTGTACTCCAAAAGTCCAGACTCTCTAACCCGAGAAGCCATATCGAAGATGGTCACAAAGGCGGCGAGTAGGATGACGAAGAGGCAGAACCCGATGAAGCGGAAAAACATCGCGGTGGTCATCTTCGATCGGGGGTTGAGATGTTGGTTAAAGAACGAGCAGCGGCGGTGGTAGTTGTAGAACGAAAGGCCGGCGTAAAAGATGGTGATCATACAGAGGATGAGGGGGATAAACCAGGTTAAAAACAAAGCTGGGACCGATGGATAGATGGCCGCTTGACACCCAAACTCCTGTACGATGACGAATCTGCGATCTTGCACAACGAAATCTGAAGTTGCCCAAAGATCGGTTTTCAGGACGCCACGGAAAATCGATGGTCAAGGACTTACGCAGAATCGCATACACCACAGGAATCACCAGACACATGACGTAGTGGAACACCGACGTGAAGTATTTGTTGCGGGGGTCAAATGAGACGTCCAGGGTAGAGGATACAATTTCGAGTTGACGGCAAATGCACAAGGCTACAGCGGGTAACGCCACTCGCAGGGCGTACAGGATAGGCGTAACTTTTGAACCGCATAACACGTCAGACGCGCGGACCCCAAAGAACCGGTTTTCTATGAGCCACTCACCGAAATCACACCACCCTTGAGCGCGTACTAACGCGTTGTCGGCCCATATGGCGGCGTTGACACCTTGGATGGTATTACAGGCAAGCAACCAGGCGATAACGAAAAGGAAAGGAATATTCCGCGATCTCAGATGAAACGGGAGGATAACCAAGAGCGACAGCACGGCAAGGAGAGAGAGGACCGGAAGCTCGAAGCGCATCATCCTTGCAGGCGGAAAGTTGAAAGTGGGAGAGAGTGGATCCCCAAGGGTTGAGATACCTGGGGGGAACTCTGGATGAGAAATAAAATGAGGGCGGGCGTAAAGCAGTTTCGACCGAGAGGTGATATGTCGACCCGTATATGTATAGGAGTTGGAGACACACGGACGTCGCTAGCGCTTAGCCACAACACTTCACTGGCGATGAAATCGAAGTAGAAGACGAGGCAAGAAGACCGACGAACAATTGTACATCCAAAAACACAATAAAGGCACCCAGAAATAGGTGACCGGACGCACTTTAACCAAGTCGAAATTCCTTTCACCGCCGTCGCCAGCGGCTCGGCAGCGCATTCGCTGATACCGGAGAACAAGAAAACGGCCCAATCTGGACCAGCGCCTCGGATCCGAAGATGGTGGACCCTTTGTATTTCCTGATTGGGAACGACGTCGCGACGTCGCGAGTGAAAGGCTGGGTGAGAGCGCGCCGCGACACGAGCGTGCATGATGACGAAAGGGCCCCAATGAGATTACGTCGTGAGCTGACAGTGGAAATAAGGCAGTGTGGCAGGTGTCCAGGGCGGGAGTAGGTAAAAGTACGGCCAAAGTTGAAGATGAATCGTGAAGTCCGCCTTGAGCACTTGAATTGAAAGATAAGGTTGCATTCCCCACCAGGGACTGTAGGAGACGGGAATAAGGGACCCCCGGAGGCCAAAGCGTGGTTTAGGTGGGGGTATCGTGGTCCCACAATAAGATAGGTGGAAAATTTGTGATGGAAGGCCGGCGTTTGGATCATGATAAATAACGAAGGCGTTGGTCAGGTGGGTGCGAACTCTATCTCCCTCCCTCCCTGACAATAAGTCGACCGCTCTCCACTCGCTGTGGAATACTTTTGCCAGCTCAGCACTGTTGGGATTGGCGATGATGGAAGGATTGTGTGACGCGGTCGGGGACTGCCGAGACGACCCGCGGATGAGGACATCGAGGGTGAACCAGTGACGCCGTAACAGGAGGGATCCGCCCCTTGGCCTCCTCGACCAAATCGCCCAGCCAACACATGCGACTCACCTCTTGTCTTTATTCTATCTAACGCTGATCCCGCACGACTCACGCCTGGACGATCTTGTGACAACCAACAAAGCCAACCGGCCACGATGTCCAGGGTTCTCTCCAATGCCACAGGGGTCGACTCCCTTATCTCGTCTGCGACTATCCCGATGACCGAAAAGCTCTCTTTCAACTGCCCCCCAGAGGGAGAAGGAGACCTCACCGACGCACGACCCTCCATTTCTGACTCGGAGTCTGATGTAGACCAGGACCTCGCAGACGGAAACCTTAGTGGGAACGGGAGAGGTGGAGAGGGGAAGACGGCGCATCAGGATGAGGCGAGTTGTCAACAATGCGACCAGGAGTCGGACGGGAACCCTGGCTCTCCCGCTAGCGGATTCACGGTTCGCCCTGTCAACGAGCTACGCGATCGCGCCGTTTCTTCACCATGGAAAGACCTCGATGTTTCGGTCGTCATATCAATCCTCACTCCTCTCTTATCGTGGGCATTCGGGACAGAATACGTGAAAAACGTCCTTGTCGCAATCTTCCTTGTCTATTACCTTCACCAGTTGATCGAAGGTACGTACACACGCGATATCTGGTCGCCTTTGCTGTCCTTGGGCTGACTGGGACCGGATTTCCAGTTCCTTGGCAACTGTACCACGGGTCGCGCGGAAGACAGCCTGTGCCTGGCGTGCCCACGCCCCAGCCGTCGGATAAACGCAACAGCGAACTCGCTAGCGCTGAACTGTGGCGACACGAAATGTCATACCTCTTCCTCGCCGCCCTCTCCCCCTTCCTAGGAGTGTTCTTCCTCAGGACTGTGATCGTGACGATAACTGGAGATGATGCAGCGCCCTGGTTCAGTACAACAGTCTTCGTTCTCGCTAGCTCGCTTCGACCATGGTCACACATCGTGTCGCGCCTACGTCATCGTGTACGTGACCTACACGAAACCATCCATTATCCTTCTCCCGAGTCACAGCTCATCGCCGACTCCCGCATCCAAGCCATCCTTGGTCACGTCGAAGAGCTGGAACGGGAACTGGAACGCGTAAAACGAACAATGGTCCTCGGTCACGCAGTCAAGGAGGCACACGAAGAGATCTTTGACGCCCTAGAGGACGTGGAGAAATCGGTCAAGAAACAAGATAGGAGGGTCGAGATGAATAGGACGCTCACCGAGACCCGGCTGGTCGAAATGGAAGCTATCATAAATCGACTCGAATCAGAGGGGAAGACCTTCGACCAATCGGGGTTTGTTTTGAAACGGTTGCTGACAGACCTTGCCTGGTTGCCCCGTCACCTCTTGGACGTCCTGCCATTCGTCCACCCTTTCAAACCCGTGACTCCCGCCGTCACGACCGACAAAGGGAAGGGGAGTGCGGCTGCGCCAAACTACCACACTTTTTCGCCAACGTCAAGGCGACCACCGCGTCTTGAAACTATTCCGGAGAACGGGGACTCGACCGTCGTCTTTATGCCTTCGAATAATGGGACCCCACAGAGGACCGCTTTGAGGCGCAGGCGACCCACCCGTTACCCTGAATCCCCGAAGGAAGCTGACTCACCTCTTACACTATTTTCCCAGACGGTTTTGTTGCCATACTACCTGTCGCTTCGCTTGCTCGCCGTTGTCTTTCCTCCCCTTAAAACCGCCATCTCGTAAATCTTGAGTTGGCTTTCTTTTTTTCAGAGCTCGTCCCGTACCTTACTTGTACTCTTTGGTTTGTGTCTCTTTATCATAGACGGTCCCCGTGTACTCTGTTCTTTTATTCGCCCCCATGGGGGAGTACTTATATGTTCCCGGCAAATCCCGATAACATGCGTGATCCAGCCTCCCGCCGCTGTCCATTGTCATCCCTCATCCGTCTCCCGTCTCCCCATCTCTGGTACGAAACACTCAGGGTTCAAACGTTCATATATCAGGCCATGGAGTCGCAACTGCGCTCTATTCGGTTTGGCCACCGTGATTCCGCCTTTGCTCTAGTCATGTTGCGCCCTGCCCCCCCCTAGTTTCATGTGGACGTTCAATGGCGGTTATTCCGGTGCTGTCCTCCCACCGGGTCGCACCACCCGCCCCGTTCGCGCGTTCCCAGGCGGGATGCACGACATCAGGCACTGGTTGGCCAATCCTCGGTTTAGGATCCACCACGAAACCCCCGTGCCTTTCACAGGGGGGCAAAACATTTCCTGTCTAGAGCTGTCGCATCATTCGTTCGTCGCCCGAACGTCAATCAAAGGGGGTGTTAGACCCATTCGACGGGACGGCCGGACCACTGTCGCTCCGCTTGCCTATTCTGAATGAAGGGGAAACTTAACCCTACCCCTAGCTCATGTGGGTTCGTTCTAGCTTGTCCATTTCATGGTTCCAGCGTTCAGTGCAGATATCTCTGCGTGACCTTGACTATTTAGTGAGCATTAACCAGAATTGCTCCCGCAAGGGGTGGAAAGTGGGCCGACACCGGCGATCAGATTTTAGTTGAATGCGGCAAAGTGTCGGGTTGTCGGGTGCCATCGGGTTACGATATTTGTATGGTGTGTACGTACTTGCGGACTCCGTGGGCGACCGTGATCAACCAGGGCTTTGATGCTGATCCGTTATCTTTCTCGTTCTACCGAAAGCCACCGTTATCGGCTGACTTTTACGTTCCAACAGACCACACTGAAAGAAAATTCGACGCCCATGGGTCGTCCATGAGCACAGGACGGCGCGGGTGTCGCGACCACCGGGTGCTCTCTCTGTTGGATGCTCACCCCCATTGACGCGTATCGGGCTCAAAGCGAGCTTGCCTTTATCGGGCACACTTTGAGTTTGCGAGGGTCCCGAACCTTGGCGCGTGATCTTCCGTGCCGGCCCCCACACCAGATCGGCTTCCTGTTTGGGAAGAAAGCAATGTCCCAAAATGGAAATGTGAAAGGTCTCCGTCCTGGCGGGAAGGATTTGATTGACTGAATTGCTCGTCAAGCTGATTCCCCATAACCGATGGACAAGGTGACATCCAAAAAAGACAGAAGCCTATAAAGGCCTCCTTTATATCAACACCCTCCTTCCTCCCTGTGGACCGTTATCTGTCTTTTCCTCCCTCCCCCCCTCCACCCTCGCGTCGGGGCATATATCCCTCAGTCGATCCGTCGAGCAAGTCTTCGACGCGTGCATCCCAGACTATTTTAAAGACTTCGTATCTCTCTCTCCCTCGGGCGGTTTTCAAGAAACACAGCAAGCCAATATGACTGCCTCCAACACCGCGTTCACAGTATTCTCCGGAATCGGGTTCTTCCTCTCAGTCGTTCCCCTATATTGGCATCTGGAGTCGTGGAATGTGGGGACGTGCATGTACATGATCTGGACGGCGCTCGCCTGCCTCGTTCATTTCGTGGACTCCATTGTGTGGAACGGGAATGCCATCAATTGGGCGCCAGTGTGGTGCGATATCTGTACGTTTACACACATCCCTTCGCTCGGTTCTTATCTCCAACTAACCAACTGTATCCAGCTGTTCGCGTCCAAATCGCTGTCATGGTCGCCTGGCCCGCGTGCGCTCTTTGCATTGTCCGCCGTCTCTACTACATCGCCTCTCCTTCCGCTGTGACAACCACCCGAGCTGAGGTACGTTGTCGGATCATCTTTGGCGTCGCGAAAGATTTACTCAACGGTCAATCCTCCTCAAACAGAAACGTCGGGAGATGGCTATCGATTTGTTGATCACAATCGGAATTCCCGTCTTGCAGATGGTTTTGCGTAAGCGCTACTTGCTTTTTCCCATGAACTGAATCTAATTCGGTTCCCTTTCGCGCTCCAGAATATATTGTTGCTGGTCACAGGTTCAACATCTACGAGGACTTCGGCTGCGCTCCAGCCACCTGGAACACTCACCTCGCCTATGTTCTCGTTTGGTCGTGGCCTCTCATCATTTCGGTCATCTCAGCTATCTATGGGTGTACGTTTCACACATGCCTTTCCGCCGTTTCAAGCGTTAATTCGGAACTTTATATCTAGTCTTCACAATCCGTGCTTTCATCATGAGACGCAAGCAGTTCAGGGATCTCATCACCTCCAACTCCAACTTGACCTACAGTCGCTACTGGCGTCTCATCGCTTTGGCTTCTGTCGATTTTTGTGGCACCATCCCCTTCGCCATGTGGGCCATCATCGCAAACGCCACTGCTTCGGAGGTCCGCCCGTGGGTTTCCTGGGCTGACACCCACTGGGGATACTCGCGAGTCTTCCAGTTCCCCAGGGTCATCATGGATCAGACCCCAGTCCTCGTCGCCCTGCTTGAGACCACTCGATGGGCCGCCGTTGTTTGCGCGATTGTCTTCTTCGGTTTCTTCGGGTTCGCTGATGAGGCGAAGAAGAACTACCGCCTTCTGGCTTCCACTGTCACCAAGCGTTTGGGCTACACCACCTTCAGCGAGACCGCGGCCATCTCCGACTCGTATGTTTACTCCTCTTCATTTCGCTTCCGAATATGTTTAATTAATCAATCCCTTTCACAGTATGGTCAAGTCGGGTACCGGTTCCAGGACCGGTGTTTCGCTCCCTGTGTTCATCACCCACGAAACCGATTCCAAGAGGGATTCCTTCGATTCGTACTCCGACAAGCTGTCGACTTCGATCACGATCAACGAGTACGACCTCAAGGTTCAGCCTTACTCTCCTACCGAACAATCAACTTCGTCTAGCTCCTCGAGCATGATGAACTCTCCAGTTGACGATGTTCCTCGAGTTCCAGAGTCCGTTCTCGACCCCGCGTCGGTGAGGAGGCCGTCGGTCCCAGATGCTCCCAAGTCTGTTCACCCGGACCACGCCCTCGACCAAGTGTAAATTCTTCCAATGGGTTTCCTTATGGATATTTATAGAAGGTTAATGCTTGCGTCACCACCACCACCGTCACCCTCCCTTCGCGGTTAACCTTACGGTCTATTTCGGCTTATGTTCACACTCCTCGGACTTTCGCGAATCCTCTCCTCGATCCAAAACGACAATACCCAATCCCCCTCAATCGACATCCTCTTGGCATCGCTCCGGTTGCGAAACAACTCTTTATCGTCTCCCTCACTACCCCCGACTGTATTTCTACGAAGCTTGTCTGGTATACCACCCCTCGAGAAAATCCTCACAACGCCGTTCATATATCTCTCACCCTATGTCTTGTGTTCCATACGAGTTCCCATCCCTTCGTTTATATTACCTAGTCCTTTCCTAGTCTGAACTTTGTCCCCCCCCAGTGTATCTTTTAGTCTCCCCTTCATACACACCCGCACCCGTCATTACTTGGGATTTATATGTAGCTACAGAGGAATGACATCGGTTCCACCATGTAAAAAACACCTTTCGGGCGATTGGCGGTTACAGAACCCCCTGCAAGAACCTTTGAGATATTGTATGGGACTACGCTACTTGGAGATTCTTCGGGCCAGAACACCATGGCCACCCCAGGAAGAGTTTTTGGGATCTCATTCGGTGGTATCACCGTGGGAGGTCAACAACCCATTCCAACGCCTAGATGATGTTTTGTTAGGTCCTTCGCGCAGAGTTTTCTCACTCACCCCGAAACGACACTATATGAAATCGGACGTAGCGGGGAGCAGGTTGGCACACAACTCTCGAGGAGAAACTGTGACATCTGGCCTCACCATTTTCTCGGGACCGTAAAGTCTCGGGTCTTGTGGTGTTTTCACGTACACGCATAGATCACTCAGCCACCCATAATTTTCTCATGAAACACTTGTCCGAGTGCTAAGATATTTTACTGGTGTCTGCTACCCGACCAAACCTGCAATCTATTGTAACAGTTTCCTGACAGCTTGAGAAATGTGAATGTAGCAAGGAATCTACGCAGTAACGTGAAACTGACCAGGTTAACGAATCACTCTCCTCTCCCCACCGTGCCCCGCAACGATGGGCCTGGACTGGAGGATCCGACTCCATCTGTCGTTGAGCCCCTCCCAGTTGAACATCATTGGAGTCCCAGTGAAGGTTTAGGTACACTGCCTATCTCATGTGCGGTTGGCTGATGGGTTTTCTCGTAGACACGCACCCGCTTGGTGACGAGTCGGTTGATATTGATATTGTACTCCGGAAATTAAACCGGCGGTTTGTAGGTCAATGGCTCAATCCTCATAAACTTTTCCAGGGCTTGGATGATCGAGCTCTGAGCGGCTGGGGGTCCCATCCGTTTTTCCTCGGAACCTCCGTCTTCGAGATCTAAACGAGTTTCACGCCAGGGAACCAGACCCTAATCTGGTTGTAAAACACGGCAGGGTCACAGTCCGTCCGAACGTTTGTCAGAATCTCCATCAGCTCGTCAACGACGTTCACGACCTAGTTGAGGTGCACCGACACCGGTATGCCAGCTCCTGCTTCGTAATGGGGCCACGCGCCTTCGTGGAACCCCCTGTCGCGACCTGCTTACAGTATTCACATCATAGGCGGAACACGTAGTGAACCGTTAGGCATACCTGTCTTAGCATAACATCGTGCGCTGTGCCGCACGAACTAATCAGATGATGGTATTGAGTAACAATGGTGGTCGATATGGTACTGCCCACGCAGCTCCATTTCGCACAAGACTGAGTTCCCGATATTCTCGCCCTCGAGCATGAAGCCGTCGCGGTCATCGAGATCGCTGAAGCACGGTTCGTCCGTCAGTCGATCATATCCCTCCCCTACCCAGGATCGTGAAGTTAATTGGGCGCAGGGGTTCCTAGACGGGCGGTTTCACATTCGTACTTGGCCTGCTCCACCATGCAAAGATCTGGGCGCGTGTGGAAGGGAGTAACATGGTTTGACTAAAACCAACACAATCACAATTCGTTCCTGAATGAAACAGATTCTAACGATACTCACATGGGTCCGCTCTCCTGCATCTAGTACCAATAGTACGACAACGTACACCGATACGCCATCCGGTGTCCACGTGAATGTCCGTCCAACGGGAAAACTAATTCTGCGACTTACCACCCCCGGACCTGGGTGGAATCTTATGGTGGTTCTGGTCATGGAAAACCTGAAGCACGAAACGACAACATTGACGAACTGTAAATCGATAAGATAGAACCACGGAGAACCGTCTCGAGAACACCGAAACATGCCTGTCTATCTTCCCCTGCCATGTTTTTTGGAGGTCGTTATCCCTAGATCCGCGAGCACCCATGTGGGTATCTTCACCGACAGAAAATCAGTTGCGGAATATATCTTCGTGGAAACTGTCCCCTCAGGGTTGCGAGGGGGGGGGGCTACCAGTC
>Ga0307511_10002974_pt1 | contig 17541 bp, 21 predicted proteins | sample 13_EM_MG_FD_200266 | JGI IMG/M metagenome (GOLD analysis project Ga0307511, IMG submission 200266) | Populus trichocarpa ectomycorrhiza microbial communities from riparian zone in the Pacific Northwest, United States - 13_EM | ecosystem: Host-associated > Plants > Roots > Unclassified | place... | reverse complement strand
GTTACACCCTTCACACTATCCTTCCCAGCGCCCCGATGGCTGATTCCATTCTTCGATCCGCAGTTACTGGGTGCATCCGTCCTGAGAAACTCAGTAGGCTGAACCCTAGCGACGCAGGAGGTCAATACGACTCCAGCGGAGGCGCAGGTGGAAGGGGGAACCCCCAGGACAGCGTCTGCTTGGGTTACAAGCACTACGTCGAGCTCGTCGAACCCCGTGGTCCTCGCGCTTGCATCAAGTGCTGCGACGATCCCAATGACTGCCCTACTAACAAGGATACCCAGGGCTGTCCTGTTGTCATTCCTGGAAACTATTTCGACTGCCACGTTAATCAGTGAACGCCAAGACCTATTGTGGTCTCAGTTTCTTCATAGGTTTTCTTTCACCGGACATTATTTAATTCACGTTACTTACCACGGCTCTGACCGATGCGCATACGAACGACTTATTTATTCAATACTATATTACCATTCCGGTTACATGGAGTCATGGATCTGGGTGTCTTATCGAGTTCGATGCGACCACCAGCGCGTCGCCGAACGCCCTCTGGAGGGCCCAATTCACTGTCTCTCAGAGTATTACATATTGGCATCCATATCATCGTCGGGTTGCATCTCAGGGACCCGGCTGATAGGTGACTCATCGCGTCACTGTCACAAGTGACTCATCGCGTCACTCTCTCGAGGTTCTTCTGAACATTATGTAGTCTCCTCAAGCAGACCACGTATTCCCACTGACGATCACCAATATCTGAACATCCACTCGCACAGTTTCCCTCCGCACGACCATGCCGGGTACGAAGCTCAGCGACGATTGGACCCACACATCCCAGGATGTTACCACCGCGTATCAGATCTGTCTCGGAGTCGAGAGTTGTTTGATGCCCCAGCAAGGCTCAAACTACACTCAAGCTGAAAAGAAAAGGATGGAAAAGAACTTGATCAACATCCGTATCTTGGGCTATCTGCTGATCTATGGCCCCACGGATATCGCACGCGAACACATCGCAAGGACGATCTTGACCGATAAGGATGGTGGTTCCGCGGCGCTCATAGCTCGGGGAGGGTATTACGACCAGCACTTCCTCCGACCCTGTACGTTCTCATCCTCCCATGACCTACTTGATATACACCAACCCTAAAACCGTACAGTCCGTAAGGCCAAAGACCATACCCCCCAAATTTCTCAGCACTCGCGACCGTCCTTCATTGCCACACTCGCCGACGTGCAGGACACGATCAAGACACATCCTACTACCCACAAGGAAGCCAAGAAGAGCGTGAGTTATAACCTCCGCTGTTTCATCTTTTTGTCAAACCGTTTGTTCCTAGGCGCTGGTCCGCGATAACTATAAATGTATGGTGACTGGTGCAACCGACGTCGATTCCTGGTGGAAATTTCCAGAACTCCAGAAGCCCGATGTTACGTCAATTCAGAACACCCAGTGCGCCCATATCTTCTCGGAGTCCACGAACGCCGACTTGAACGATGAGCGGAAGGTAACCACACTGTTATGTCTTTCCGGACTTCTTTTTGTTTACTCTACCTATAGAGGTCATATGCGGCGAACGCCTGGACGATAATCTGCCAGTTCGGATATCAGGATATTTATGACGAACTGGGTGGCCAAAACAGCGACATTCATAAGCTGGGGAACATCATGACCCTCTCGTCGACTATCCATGTTCTTTTCGACGAACTAAAGCTGTGGTTTGAAGCAACGGTAGGTCCATCCCGATTCCTGTTTCCTCAAACTTACAATCGGGCCACTTCCAGGATGTTCTCAATTCCTACGAAGTCTGTACAAATCGTGACTCAACCCACCCGTTGTTAAACATTCCCAAGTACGTGCTGTTCACGACTGAACACGACACCCTCCCCCTACCATCACCGAGATATCTGGAGATCCATGCGACTTATTGCCGCGTTGCGCACATGTCTGGCGCAGCGGATTATTACCAAGACTTAGACGACGACGATCCTTTTGTGACCAAGTTTCGAAGTTTCGATCCTGTTGGATCCGATTTTTCGGCTGCGTTGCAAGCCCGCCTTCTCGACCTGAGTGAGAGGGGAACTATAACCACTGTTTCCGGATAAGTCCCTTACTTGCCGATTGACTTATAACTTTCTTTCTCTTGAGATTCATTATCGACATAATTCAAACCCTAAATACTCACGGTCACTTGAGAGGCGGCCTACCCCTATGCGCGCATTTCCACGCACTCAAAGGTGTATCATCTCGCCACTGTCAGAAAGTAGTGGTCGCCAAGTACCCTGCGACACCATAGGTTTATGCACTCCCGTTCTTGGACAGGAAGACTGTCCCGATCCATTTCGCAAAATTCACGAGTCTGTGGCCGAGAGCCCATTCGACGTAGTGGGTTTACTGACTGCGGTCCGCGCCGACCCCGCTAATTTGCGACTCTCTTTGACGACCCTCCGCCATCGGAAACGCTTCTGTGTTACGCATCAGCGAAACCTGGGGTGCGAGCGGGCGGTCGCCCCGGCTGTCCTGCCACGACACTGGTACGGCGGCGGGATCGCTCAGGCGGCACCTGGTGACTCTCAGACCCACACGCTTCCTCCCCCTATAAAGGTCTAGACGACCACGAGGCTCTTGGTAGGTTGTGATTCCCGTTACAGCCGTGTAAATTAGAAGGGAGGTCGCGTGTGTGTGTGTGTGTTTATCTATTATACACCTTCAGCAAGTCGCCAGCGGTGTCCCCTGTCTACTACATAGGGCCTGATTTTAAATTCTAGCACACAGCAAGACTATAAGCATAAACCTCAAAGAGGTACCCGAAGGCATGGAGAAAAGAAAAAATAAGAATCGGTGGAGGAGTGCCGCACATAAGGTGGGGAGGGATGAAGCCGTGCGGCCTAAAAGGCGAATGACCTAAGGTCCTAGAGCAGCGGCGTGCTGATCTCGCTGAAGCAAAAATGGGGAAATCACGGGGGCTCGTACGGTGCGTGTTTCCGGGAGAATGGTCCGGCCTTGAGGAACTCCAGCGTGTGCTCAATGGTCTGCTTCCTCACCAACTTAGCAAGTGTCACGCGAGGGTTGTCGATCATCGGGAAAACCTTCCTAAGTTTGTCCCGGGCGTCTTCGAAGAGTGGACAAGCACGGATGATGTGATCGCGCGTCCGACGTGTGGCGGGGTAGTTGTATGGCGCGTTCTTGCAACGGCACTGGAAGAAGGACGAGGGCTTGTCTTGGTACTTGAAGACGCACTGCTTGAAGTACTCCCCTGTGGGAGCGTGATTAGTACACATTTGTGAAAGTTGTGACATGAGGGGGCGAGTTATCCGCTTGAACCACTTCTGGGGCTTGAGCTTTAAGAAGGTTGACGTCTTCCGGCCATCCGTGAACGGTTTGAAGCCACTCTTGGGTCGGAAGATGGAGGCGTCCTTGTCTTCAAGGTCGTTGAGGTATGCGTGCCAATCGCGTAAGGCGACGACTTCGATCTCCGTGAGTGCTGCGGATCTGGATACGAATAAGGGAAGTAAGTAGCCGGACTCCGGGATCTTTCGGTTTGCCGCAGCCTTGGCGTTCTTGTCGGTGATGGACATCTGGTCCAGGCCCCCGTGACCTGGAGTCCAGACTAGACGGCCTACGATGTCGTTTCGTCGTTCTTTGAACAGCTCGAGCATGTTGGATCTGAAAATGAGGGACGCGTCCTGGCACGCGTGCGGTCCCGGATCGAAGATGGAGGTGAGAGCGGCAGTGGAGTCGGAGAATAAGGGAGGTCGCGTGGCTTCCCGCCGCGGCGACTGATGGAACACTTTCCAGCCAATCGGAGGCCCAGAATCACCCGAAGCACTGCGTTGAGGTGAAACCTTCAGTCTTTCGGAGACTCCCGTGGCTTGGGGTATAAAATACCCCTTCAGATTTTGGACCTTGTTGTGCTTGTGCTTTGCTCGCTGCTCCACGACCTCGCCACTCTTGTCCTCATTGAACTCGCACCAAAGAGTCTACACCATGACCCGCTTTCTCCAAGCAACTGTTTTGACCGCATTCGTCGCGTCTGCTATGATCCCGTCTTCGGATCTCCCTCCGTCGAGATGGGTTTGGCAGCCAGAGAGGATGTTGAGAATATTGTTTACGTCACGGATGCTGACAAGTTCTGGTGAGTCGTGGTGACGCCCTCCCATCCGATGTGCTCCAATGACGATCGACTGACTGTTTTCAATGAAGTATGATCATGCCGAGGGATGCACATACCAACATCGGTGATAGTGAACACCCGTGAGCCCCAAGTCTGTCTAATATGAAGAATGGCCCACGAGTCCTGACCACTCTCGATCGCGATCAAAGCGGTGGAATGAAAACGTACTGTTCACCTGCCGGCAAATATAATCCTCAACAAGGCGAACTTCCTTCCGACTTCTGGAGGAACCACGAGTTCGTAACCGGATGCCGTACAGAATATCGTCTACGTCACGGATGCCAACAAGTTCTGGTGAGCCATCTTCTTTCATCTTGTGACGATCGCCTCTGACCAAGAGCTTTAAAATGAAGTATGATCATGCCGAGATACCCACACGTCAACATCGGCGACAGTGAATACCCGTAAGTCTCTCTCCTTGACTGACGTTGACGGATTTGGCTTCCTGACACACTCTCGATCGTGATTAAAGTGGTGGAATGAAGACCTACTGTTCGCCGGCTGGCAGATATTCCTCCCAACAAGGCCAGCTTCCTCCCGACTTCTGGAGGAACGTCGAGTTCAAAACCGGAAATGGACCTGGTGGAGGACGTTACGCCCAACGTGAGTTACACCCTTCACACTATCCTTCCCAGCGCCCCGATGGCTGATTCCATTCTTCGATCCGCAGTTACTGGGTGCATCCGTCCTGAGAAACTCAGTAGGCTGAACCCTAGCGACGCAGGAGGTCAATAAGACTCTAGCGGAGGTGCAGGTGGAAGGGGGAACCCCCAGGACAGCATCTGCTTGGGTTACAAGCACTACGTCGAGCTCGTCGAACCCCGTGGTCCTCGCGCTTGCATCAAGTGTTGCGACGATCCCAACGACTGCCCCACTAACAAGGATACCCAAGGCTGTCCCGCTGTCATTCCCGGAAACTATTTCGACTGCCACGTTAATCAGTGAACGCCAAGACCTGCTATGGCGGTGTCGGTTTCTTCTTTGAGGACTTTCTTTTCATTGGACATTATTTAATTCACGTTACCCACGACTATTATGAATGCGTAGATCCCCAGCGGTGAATGGGAACGACTTTTATATTTATTTAATATATTCCGGTTCCGATTGCCTGAAGTTGTGGATCTGGGTGTCTCGTTTGTTGTGACCACCAGTTCGGAGCCGAATACTCTCTGGTGGACCCAACTCACTGTCTCTCGGAGTACCATTGGCACTCGTCTTAGGGACATCGATTGAACGGGTCACGAGGAGGAGGAAGTCAAAGCTTCCTCGGTACGCGCCGGGCCGTGAATTCTTGATCGTACCCGAATGGGATGGTCAACTCTAGGGTACGGTTAGTAACTCGGGGAGTTTCTAACTAACCGTTACTGAGTGACTTTCCGTGGCCTTTTGAACTCTCTAAAGCTCGAATATCCTGACTGGAAATTTAAAAGGGAACCGTCAGGACCCCGACCGTAGTCTGGGGTTCGAAACAATTCAATCCACGATGACTGGCACCCGTTATGAGTTTAGAAACCGTTCTAAAATCCCATGGGAAGTCGCTAACTGTCCTGTAATATTGCCCGTTCCTAACAATGTTTCTAACTGGTTACTAACAGAATTTCTAACCGCACATCCATAGGCTGATTCTAACAGTAGATTAATTGTTAACCGTGTTAGAAATAGTTAGAAACATACTAGTGTAACATAGCGATCACATAGTGAGTGACTTTCCATGGGATTTTAGAACGGTTTATAAACTCATAATGGGTGCCAGTCATCGTGGACTGAATTGTTTCAAACCCCAGACTACGGTCGGGGTCCTGACAGTTCCATTTTCCAGCCAGGATATTCAAGCTTTAGAAAGTTCAAAGGGTCATGGAAAGTCACTCAGTTTCCCATTCCTCCTCAGTCGGCTCGCGATTCCTCAGTTCAGCATGTGTGGTGGCTGTGGGGGCCGTGATACCCCCGAGGGCCGGTGTCGGCTGCTCATTCGAAAGTATGTTACGAAGCGAGGGTGACGAGAGGTCAACGTCGTCGTCAAGCTCAAACACTCTATCCCCTGCGGCAGGACTCAGGATTCCGCTCTGTAGTTGGTTGACCGAGATGCCGTCACGTCTGAAAGCAATTCCATTGGGTGTACGCTATTCGACTGCTTTGTTGCTACTCACGACAGACCTCCAGTCCTCGGTCAACGCATCGCGGGCGGCACTGGGCACTACGGATAGTCGATGTTAGTAACATGCCCCCCGGACCCCCCACTTTCCTTGCGGTTAGTAACGGTTAGTAACGGTGTTAATAACAAACCGGTTAGCAACTCGGGTGTTTCTAACGGTACCCTAGTCAACTCCCAGTGTTCCAATTGGACGGAAACCCCGTCTACAGGGGGGTCAGCCAGGTGAAGGAAGACCAGCCAAGCCGAACTACCTACCGTACCTGCCACAGAAGGTACAACACCGGTCACGAAAGTGACCACGTATCGTGGTCCTCCAAAACCTCGTGTGACCCTTGGCCCCAATGCTCACGATCCGACACGACTCAGTCTTCATAGAGGAATGCTTACTGTGGAGCGCGTTAAGCCTGCCATACGCCCTTCGGTGGTAGAATTGAATGAGATCCATTCTGTAGCACGTCCATTGAATCAGTTGCCAAGAACGGCCAGGGATTAGGAGGGCCAGCGGTTCATATCCCTCCTTCCTAATTTTCTCATATAAGTTGTTTCCACCGCGGCTTATGGTCCGGTACTGTCCAGCCAGGATTGCTCTAATAGTAGTCTCGTCCTCAACAAATGCGATTGGGGGTCGCTCGCCGGATGATCATCGGACGTAGTTCGCCCCGGTGTTGATCAAGATTTCCAATCATCCCGGTCAATCAAACAACGGAAACAGTGAGTACCGGGACGCATCCCACCCCCGGTAAGCTTAGTTTGATCGCGAGGTCTAGTAATATCACGTGGGAAAATAACAACTAAACTAGCCAATCTAAGGACAACGGTGCATACGTGAGAGCGAAACAGAAGTTAACGGGAGCGATCTACTGAAGCGAACAAATGGTGAATATCACACAACGGGGCCAACTGGACCCTATATTGCATTACTAACTCCTACACCTCATCCGCCGGGCTCGTCAGGTGTTCCGAGAACGAAAACCCAGATGAATCTGAACCGGTGTTGGCGAAGGCATCGACCTCATTGACAGGGTACTCTGGAGAGGGGACCCAAGCAAGAGAGGCAGGTGAAATGCACTCAAACAGCTGCTGGACGGTCGGTCGGGCTGAACTCGACTCGCTCCAACACAACTGCACCAACCCCCAAAGTTCGGGGGAGAGACCCAGAGATTCGGCCCCGGAGGGTTTCTCTGGACGCTCACCCCTCAGCACAGCGGGCACTGGTTCGTAGGTGTACAGACGATTGAACGGTCGGAGACCAGTTAAAACCTGGGAGGCGTGAATGGGGGACCGTCGTGAAGAGTGCAACCGCTTGACCGACCTCGTATATGACCATTCCAAGTGCATAGCAATCCGATTCGCGAGTTGGACGGCCGTTGGAACCGAAGTGCGGCGGATCTAGCAGCTCCGGGGCCATCCAGCGAAACGTCCCCCCGGAGGAAATAACAGTCTCAGATAAGACCAACATGCTCAGATCAACCATGGCCATGTGTCCGAAATCCGCAACACGAGCAGCGCCGGTGCTGTCAACGAGGATGTTTGCCTGCTTTACTCGTCAGCGAGACGAAGGAGGCGTCAAGGGGGCCGGGCTTACTCCTTTGAGATCCCCGTGAACGATCTTGAGCTCATGGAGATGGGTCACACCAGACATGACCTCAGAGAGCTAAAGGATGGTGGTCGGTGCGAGAAAAAAACTGTGGGAAAGAGCGAGCACTTACCAATCCCAAACGGTTTGCCTCTGGGTTGGATTTTGCATACTGCACCACATTCCCGCCGGGCATCCACTCAGTGATAATGCGGAAACAATGTGGGTCTGCGAATACAGAAACCCCCAACAAAGGCAAGATGTTCGGATGGGACAAATATTTCCAACCGATGATCTCTCGGCATAACCGCTGGGTGGAAAATGAGCGATGGCAGCGTGCAGAGCTGGTTGAAGGTACCTTGAAGCTCCCGTCCGAATCCCCTTCGTTCATCCTGAGGCGCTTGATGGCCACGGGGAATCCCAAGTACTCTCCATCGTTCACTTCTGCGAACCCACCGTAGTAGTGAACTCTCCCGGTATGTTTGAGCTCCTGTTGAAGGATATACGAGGTGGGCATGATCCTGTGGGCTTTGCATATCTTGGAAAGAAGCCGTAAACCCCGTTGCCGGAGTTTTTCATCGAGGCACGACCGGGCAAGAACCTATCTGCCACGTCATGAGCTGTCGAGACACGGCGCACGCCATTTACTCACTCGGTCGAGGAAGTCGATAAACGTTTGGGCTTCATTTCTTCGGAAGCTCCTAGCGATAGCGATTTTGGACGGACAATTCAGAAGAGACCGAACTTTTGTGAGACACTCGTTCGAAGTGATCTCCATCGAGAAGATGTCGGTCCAGAACTGCACGTCTAGTGAACCGGTGAACCAATGGCCCGTCCACTGCGGGCGAAGGAGAGGAATCGCACCCGAAAGACCTGGTTCACAAGGCATGTTTGCTGTACCGGACCACCGTCGTCCCGAGGGGTTGTTGACAGAGCCCCCAAAGTGACTGCGGTTTATATATCCACCGTGGATAAGGTTCGAGCATAGAGCTAGTGTGCCGGTGGAAAGGGCCGGGTGACAACAGGGGGTCAATCGGGGCGTGTTCAGGAAATCCCAATCCGTATGCGGAGACACCCCCCTGATGGCTGCCGGGCTGCCATGCCCACGATGGCGGGCGGGAGTTGTCATGGTGGAATGTTGCACGAGCTGTCATGGTGGAATGTTGGACGAGCTGTCACGGTGGAATGTTGGACGGGAGCTGTCATGGTGGAATGTTGGACGAGCTGTCACGGTGGAATGTTGGACGGGAGCTGTCATGGTGGAATGTTAGACCGGAGCTGTCATGGTGGAATGTTAGACCGGAGCTGTCATGGTGAAATGGTGGATGGGAGCCGCCGTACTCATGATGGACGAGGCTGTCACGTCATCATCGGATGGCCGACATTCACGGATGGCTGAAACCATATTACTACTTAATCAGGAAATGGTCCGATCACTTTCAAAGTGACTGAAAGTACCAAAAGTGACGAAAAGTGGCCGAAAGCGCACGAAAGTGCAATTACGAAAGTCAAGTGCCCACCCCGCAGAAGTAGGAGGCCCCTAAGCGCCCAGATTTGGCGGAGGAAATCATCGAAAAACGTTTGGCGCTCAAAAGTGATTAGACATTTTCCTGATGGCCCACTATCCCACTACAGTTACACAAGCCCGAGCAACACGCGGCTGGCTTAGATCTATGAAAGGATATTAAGGGAGTGGCCACCCATCTAATCGAAGGTTTTCACGCCAGGGTATTACGGGAAAGACATCCGCCTGAGCGCGTGCCAGAGACGAAGGAGAAGGAAGAAATAAAGTATGGGTAAGTGGACACGCCGGCGCCAACTAGCCAACCAACCACAAGATCCGATATAGCTGTCGGATGGACCTGCACCCCACGCCTTCGAACCGGTATCAACTAGACCTAGCGGTCACCGCATTCCTCAAAGCGTCTGGAATATCCAAAATAGTTGAGTATTGCAGAAGGTGCTTCGGGTGCACTCGCCGAATGACTACCGGGGGCGCGTGCACCGCCTGATTACTTGGTAGCAGTACACTTCACTCGCAATCCCGATACTTTGACAGCGGCGACAAGGTTGAGCGTCGAATCAGGTCATTGAGAATCGCACTTTGGTCGTTCGACTGCCTCCCAAATGGCTGTTCTCAACGTCACGTCATTATCGATTTGAAGGACGAGCGGTTGCGAGTTGTTTGGACTGCAGGTGGTTCGGTAGACGGGGGGCGGGAGTTTGGAGGGCGAGCGTTCCTGGGATCCCGACCGTACTGGGTTCTAACTCTGAGACACGGGATCAGCCAAGCATACAGGCGCTCACAGGCTAATGAGACGCACCGGTAATGTGCACACTTGGGGGATGAGACTGGGCTGAAATCCAACCTCGAGTTCAGAGGAGGGTAACTGAATTGGCGGAAGGGCGTGAGCTGGTTCCTTCGCGACGTCTAGCGGCATCCTGCGGGAAGCAATGATGGCTTACCCTCTCCTTCTACATTTCTTGTGGTGCGCGCGGTGTGGGAAGCTCGAAGAACGAGTGGAACGAGGCCCAGAATCACGGAACTTCAGCAGATTGCATATAAGAGGGAAATTGTCCACCCGGCCAAATGCCCAGTTGTCCCAACCGTGCAATCCCGAGGCTGGGTCTTTAATGAAATCTCTCGAGCGATGCGTTACGATTTTGTATGTGACACCAGTTTGTACGGGATGAAACCGGGAGAAGGAAACCTGCACCAGTTTGTGGTGAGCGTTAGTCACTGCCAGCCGTCCAATCACCCGGCGGTAACCACAGGATGGTGCCGGGCCAAGCGTCGGTCTGCCCAGTGTGTTGCCGGTCCCCACATAAATACAAACGGTCAGGCACAGTGACCCATCGAAGCACTGTCACGGCTAACCACAGTTCCCCTCCGCCTATTATGCCAGGCAAGAAGCTCTGCGACGATTGGACTCACCCATCCCCTGCAGTTGCTGCTGCGTATGGAGTCTGTCTCGACGTGGAGAAAGAGTTGATGCTGCAGCAAACCCCAACCCTCACTGCGGTTGAAGTGGAATCCCTGGAGAAGAAGCTGGTCAACATTCGTATCCTTGGTTATTTGCTAGTCTCTGGCCCCACGGATACCGCACGCAAGCACGTTGCAAAGACGATCTTGACCGACAAGGATCGAGGGTCCGACATGGTCGTCAACTGGGGGGGGTTTTATGACCAGCTACTCCTCCGCCCCTGTCAGTTCTTACCTTACTGTAGGGATTGACCCCTGAACCCGTCTACTTTGTAAGACCAAAGACTGTACCCCCCAAGTTTCGTATGACTCGCCACCGTCATTTACCGTCACACTCGCCGACGTGGCGAGAACGATCAAGAGACAGCCTACCAGTCACTCGGACGCAAGGAAGAGCGTGAGTTATAGCCTCCGCTGTTTCACCCTTTTGGTCAAACCGTTTGTTGCTAGGCGCTGGTCCGCGATAACCATAGATGCATGGTGACTGGTGCAATTGACGTTCATTCCTGGGGGAAAATTGGAGAACTCCGGCAATCTGATGCTGGGTCACTTCAGTCCACCCAGTGCGCCCATATCTTCAGGGAGTTCACGAATGTTGGCATGGACGATGAGCGGAAGGGAACCACACCGTTGTGTCTTTCTGACTCTCCTTTTGTTTACTCTACCATTAGGTGGCATATGCGACAAACGCCTGGACAATAATTCGCTAGTTCGGATATCAGGATATTTATAACGAACTAGGCGGCCCAAACACCGACATCCATAGGCTGGAGAACATCATGACCCTCTCGCCGACTCTCCACTTTCTTTTCAACCAACTAAATTTGTGGTTTGAAGCAACGGTAGCTCCGTCCTGATTCCTGCTTCCTCATGCTTACAATTGGACCACTTCCAGGATGTTCCAAATTCCTACAAAGTCTGTTCAAGCCTTCACGTAATATTTGACACCAGCGCGGCCATTTACCATTGTCGTCGCTTTCGATTATCCGTACCCCTGCACGTTCTAGTTTCTCCCTCCTCGCCAGAACTTCACCATCATCCGTCCTAGAGTAGATCACCCATGGTTGTTTCCCTCTCCCCGTTGAATGGTTTTTGAGTCGTTCCCGAGTACGTGCTGTTCGAAACTGAACACCAAGTCCTCCCCCTACCATCACCGAGATATTTGGAGATCCATGCAGCCTGTTGCCAAGTCGCGCACATGTCTGGCGCAGCGGATTATTACCGCGACTTAGATGACGACGACCCTTTTGCAAACAAGTTCCGAAGTCTTGATCCCGTTGGATCCGATTTTTCGGCTACGTTGCAAGGCCGTCTTCTCGACCTGAGTGAGAGGGGAGCCGCAGCCACTGCCGGATAGTAAGCCCCTTAATGAATGGCTTGTAGCTTTTTTCTTGCAACCCCTGCCGTTCATTATACTTTCGACTTCCGAGCGTGATGCAAATAGCACGGGCGTAATCTGAAGTTCTGAACCCCAAACACTCACCGCCACTTTGAGGGACCACTTACATGCACCCAAAGGTTTCTCGTCCCAGGAGCGGCCGCCGACGCGGCGGCAGGGTAAACTTGCATCCAGAAACGTTCGTCAGCCCCGTCTTACCACTGTCAGAAAGTAGTGGTCGCCAAGTATCCTGCGCCACCATAGGTTTATGAACTCCCGCTCTTAGACAGGGAGACTGCTCCGACGCGTTTCGCAACATTCACGAGTTTGTGGTCGAGAGCTCATTCGACGTAGTGGGTCTACTGACTGCGGTCCCCGCCGACCCCGCTAATTTGCAACTCTCTTTGACGACCCTCCGCCATCGGAAACGCCCCTGTGTTACCCATCAGTGAAACCTGAGACACGAGCGGGCGGTCACCCCGGTCGTCCTGCCACGACACTGGCACTGGCGGCGGGATCGCTCAGGCGGCACCTGGTGGCTCTCAGACCCACACGCTTCCTCCCCCTATAAAGGTCTAGACGACCACGAGGCTCTTGGTAGGTTGTGATTCCCGTTAAATTAGAAGGGAGGTCGCGTGGCTTCCCGTGGCTGATGGAACGCCTTCCAGCCAATCGGAGGCCCAGGATCATCCGAAGCACTGCGTTGAGATGAAACATTCAGTCTCTCGGAAACTCCCGTGGCTTGGGTATAAAACCCCCCTTCGGATTGTGGACCCTGTTGCGCTTGTGCTTTGTTCGCTGACCCACGACCTCACCACTCGTCCTCGTCGAACTTACACCAAAGAGCCTACGCCATGACCCGCTTTCTCCATGCCACCGTTTTGATCGCATTCGTCGCGTCTGCTGTGACGCCCGTCTTCGGATCTCCCTTCGTCGAGAGGGGTTTGGCAGCCAGAGAGGATGTTGAGAATATTGTCTATGTCACGGATGCTGACAAGTTCTGGTGAGTCGTGGTGACCCCTTCCCATCCGATGTGCTTCAGTGACGATCATCTGACCGTATATTTAATGAAGTATGATTATGCCAAGGGACCCACATACCAACATCGGTGATAGTGAGCACCCGTGAGTCCAAAGTTTGTCTAGTATTAGGACCGGTTCACGGGTTCTGACACTCTCGATCGTGATCAAAGCGGTGGGATGAAAACGTACTGTTCACCTGCCGGCAAATATAATCCTCAACAAGGCGAACTTCCTTCCAACTTCTGGAGGAATGTCGAGTTCGTAACCGGGTATGGGGCCGGTGGAGGACGTTTCGCCCAACGTGAGTCACCCTCGAAATTCCCTCCGCCGCCATCCCGGCCACGATGGCTGATCCCGATGTCCAATTCACAGTGACTGGGTGTATTCGTCCGGAGACACTTGATAGGTTGAACCCTGATGATGCAGGGGGTCAATACGACTCTAGCGGAGGTGCCGGCGGACTGGGGAACCCCCAGTACAGCATTTGCTTGGGCTACAAGCACTATGTCGAGCTCGTCGAACCCCGTGGCCCGCGTGCTTGCATCAAGTGTTGTGACGATCCCAATGACTGTCCCCTTGACAAAGATACCCAAGGTTGCCCCCGGGTCATCTCCGGAAACTACTTCGATTGTGCATAAGTACATCGGGGTGAAGCAACTAAACCAGTCACAGGCCTAGTTTCTGCACGGACTACTTTCACCGGACAATATTTATTTACATGATCACGTCTTTTATGAATGCGTATACCAGTAACAAATAAGCACAACCTGTTCCGATTGTTACGATGCGATGAACCATCTCGGTTGAAATTACGGACATGTTCTGGGAAGGTTTTACAGCTGCAATACGCTCCAGGCTGGACTCCAGCGAACGGCATGATCTAGACGGGGCCATTCAATTCACACCCGGCGACACGTTCACATTGAGGCTGCAAAAGTCGCATCCTGCAGTAGGAGTCTCAGCTGGCGTTACTCTTTGAAAATGTGGAAAATCAGCACAGGAATGAAAGATCGCGGATCAAACGATGGTGACAAGCAGCTAAACAGAAACTCACCCTCTCCTGGCTAAACGGAACCTCCTTCGACCAACCATCTTAAAGACGGATAAACCTCGGCATAGTGAGTATGGCGCATGGACTACCACAGCTGTTTCCGGGAGACATGAGAGATCGATACCTATGCATTTTAGGCCGACGTGGCGCTCGGCGGCCATGGTCAAGCAAGAAGTCAGTCGCCAGGGCCGCCGTTCCAGTCCCTACACATCCAGTAGGCGCACGATGGCCGCAACACCAGATCTTCATGTAACATCCCAATCAGTAGGTCCTGCCAGATAGTGCGATGGATGAGATGGCCAGTGCGACTCGGAGATACTGGTTCAGGGTGTCTGACAGAACGGTAATAACACCCGTCCTGATTGAGTGGGCGTCGTTTCCCAACCACCAAGGGTGTTTTGATTAGTGCGTGCCGCCAGGTAAGTACCTCGTCTTCAAGTTTCAAGTTGTGCCTTTTGTTTTTCGGGAGGCTGGGTATCCAGTCGTGCTTGGGTCATCAGCACCCTCCGGTGACATCCCTAATTCAGCGTCTGCGCCTGGGACATCAGCTTGGCACGCGACCAAGCGCCAGGGGATTTTACCTGATGGAGTATCGGAAATGAACGAACGATCGTCCCGATGATGTAAGATGTGTGGTGATCTGGGGCGGAAAACCGCGTGATGAGTTAATCGGTGCATTGGGTAGACGTAGAGAGGTAGTAGGCCCAAACATTACAGACACGAGTGCTTGAGCACGCGATGGAGGGGAAAACAGACATACAGATAAATTAACATGACCAGTGTCACGATGATGCAAGGAGTAGATAATGCGGGATAGTCCGGCGGTCGGAACGCGGGTAAGGTACGGGATCACGTTAACCAGGGCTTGAGTGTTTCTTGGCAGTAATCCCACAGTTTCTTCTGCTCGGTTTCATCTTTGGTTCCCTCGTGGGGTTCGCCGACCCGCGCCCAAGGGCGGAGATACCTTCCCTTGTACTCCAAAGCAGATGGTTCGGTAGCAGCGTAGAGTTGTGTGAGAGCACCAAGCTGAACAGGCCATAACATGAAACGGAACTGTGGATGGTGGATTAGACGCGAAAGTGTCATGGGAGGAGATAGGAGCTTACCATAGCGCTGACGATGAAACTTTGATTGTGCCTTTGCAAGTCCGACTTGATGTTCCCCGGGTCCAAGGAAAACATAACGACTCCATCCTTGTCGCCCAGCTCCCTCTGTAAAGTATACACAAGTTGAACTGTAGCGAATTTGCTCTGCATGTACAGGTACCAAGGGTCTTGTTTCTTTCGTTCCTCGGTGTCGGTGATCCAGTCGTATTTGATGGGAGGGTTGAAGTAGTATTGCATGGAGGACGCGACCCAGACGACTCTGCTGGGATCGGCGGGGGTGGTTGTTGAGACGAGGAGAGGGTAGAGAAGTTGTATGAAGAGGAGGTGGCCGAGGACGTTTGTTCCGAATTGGAGGTCGAATTTCTGAGCTGTGAGTTGATCGACTGGTGGGACCATTACCCCGGCATTCGCAACCAACGCGTTCAACTTGGTCTCCTTCCTGCGATACGAAGTCTGTTAGGAAACCGCGAAACGGGTGGAGTTGGGGGGACATACTCGAGGAACTCCTGAGCCGATTTCCTGGTAGCATCCAGGTCACTCAGGTCGAGCTTGAGGAAGATGGGTTTCTTTCCGGTCTCCTTCTCGAGCTCGTCGATGGCGGCTTGCGCCTTGGACTCTGAACGAGCAGCAAGATAGAGTTTGGCATTCTTCAAAAGGAGTTGTTTACACGTCTCCTTGCCAATGCCTGCGTTTCCACCAGTAACGATGAAGACTTTTCCGGAAAGGTCGGGGATTTTGTCTACAGACCATTCCGGTGTGGAGGGGTAGAGCTGTCTGAGAATTGTGCGGAGTGGGGCCATTGTGGGTTGAGAGGGGGAAGAGGTGGTGGAGAACGGGAGACCGGGATTCAGGAGTTAAATACTGGTCCATCGTTAGTGCGCCCATCTTTCCCTCGACAGGGGTAGGTGGGCAAAGACGGGCTTGGCAAGGAACGGCCCGTTCCTCGTCTGATCAACATCAAGGCGATCCAGGCGCCGGGTTCATCGGCCCCAGGGCGATCGGCAGGCCGCCGTCCGTCCTTAGCTCTAACTCTGTGATGTCGTCGCATCAACGACCCAACTCTCCCCCAGCGTATTCCTCACGCACAAACCGTTCGAGCCACCATCGGGACCGTACAGACCGCGACCGGAGAAGGGAGAGGGACGGCGAACACCACGAACGGGACCGACGCGACCGAGACGAACGCGGGTTTGACAGACGAGACAGGAATTCTGATTCAAAACGGGGTGCCCGGAGATCCGCTTCCCCGCCGTCGAGGTCGTCACGGAAGCTGAGGGATTCGAGGTCCAAGTCACCTTCGAGGAGGAGGCGGTCGCGTTCGCGCTCTAGGTCGGGGTCGAGGCGAGTGGATGGAGAAGAAGGCGGGGATAAGGACAAGGATGAGGATAAGGCAAAGCCCAACTTTGGGAGCTCGGGGTTGTTGGCCGCCGCTACCAAGACTGTCAAGACGGGTGAAGGCAAGGATGTCGTGCTGAAATACCACGAACCCCCAGAAGCAAGGAAACCGTTACTTGGGTGGAGGTTGTACGTGTTCAAGGGGAACGAACAAGTTGGTGGGTTGGGGTTGGATATGTCGCTTCTTGAAACTAACAACCACTCGCGTAGATCTATTGCACATACACAGGCAGAGCGCGTATCTCGTAGGACGGGATAAAGCTGTCGTTGATATACCATTGGACCACCCGTCGTGCTCGAAACAGCATGCAGCGATTCAGCGTGCGTAGTCACCACACGCGTAAACCTTTTATCCGCCCTCACACGACCTGTTTTTTTACTATTAGATCGTTCCGTCCCGGAAAAAGATGAGTTCGGAAACGTCAAAGCCAGGATCAAGTGAGTCTGGCGAGTGACCCTTTCCTGGTGTGAACTCACGTCTGTCTAGGCCGTTCATCATAGACCTAGAATCTACGAACGGTACACACGTCAACGACGAAGCGATACCCACTTCAAGGTACTACGAATTGCGAGCTAGTGACGGTCCGTTTTCCTTCACCCACCCTGCGCGGGTTCCCTCATTTACGTCTTTTCCGCAGTGATCAAATTCGGCGATTCTCCACGTGAATACGTCCTCTTGCACGATGAAGCCTCTTGATGGCGTGTAGACACC